>VTLG01005787.1_pt1 | contig 40291 bp, 43 predicted proteins | sample 4694571 | NCBI WGS metagenome assembly VTLG01 (sample SAMN12604809, study PRJNA352737) | marine metagenome | biome: ENVO:00000447; feature: ENVO:00000209|ENVO:00000569|ENVO:01000036; material: ENVO:00002151; isolation source: viral sequences binned using virsorter ... | reverse complement strand
AGCATTTATTATCTAAATCCCATGACATTTCTAAAGCACTATAAAATTTATTATTAATAATTTGATTAAAGGTTTTCTCTTCTAAATTATTACTATTATCTTCATGATATTCTTTATACCAATCCTGTTCATGACTTAGTTTATTCTTATTTGGAATATAATAACAAGCCCACACCTTATTTGTGTAATCAATATAAAATTGATTCTCATTTATAGCTTTACATGATATTTCTTCTAATTCACTATCTTCAAAATACTTTTTATTTTCTTCTACTCTTTTGTTCCATTCTGGAAACATATCTTGATTTTCTAATACATAGGTTTTACCTTTATATTCATACGGTGTGTTCATCAGATACCTACGGTTAGTATGAGTAGTTACAAAATCATAAAACCCAAGACGGTCTGCTTCTTTTTTAGCATCTTCTATCTGATGCTGATTATGTTTAAATATAATCATACGCCAATATGCCCTTCCACCCCCATCTATAAATGAAACAGCATTTTCTATAACCTTATCATAATTTGCACCCACACGATAAATTCCTAATTCAGGCCCCATACCATCCAAACTAAAATAACATTTACTGGTTGAACTTAAAGAAAATATCTTTCCCAATTCATACCACCATTTTTTAGAACGTAAAGAACCATTTGTACTTATGTGTATACGAGTTCCTTTAGATATAACAAAATCACATATTTCTAGAAAATCTTTACTAGCAACATTTTCGGATACATGCCCTTGGAAGCTAATTTTTTCTATAGGATATTCTATATTATTATAAACTTTTTTGAAAGTTTCAAGTGAATTATCATGATTATTAAGAGCGGCCGCAGATTTTTTAAAAACTAATTTACCATCAACAATATCATTGCGGCCGCATTGTGGACACATTAAATTACATATGTTGTTTAATTCCCAATTAATCCATAGAGGTTTAGATAAATCAAACATCACTCATCAATTTCTTTTAATACATCTCTACCAAATCGTTTCACTAAAGCTTTCTTCATAAGCTCTTTTCGTTCTTTGTTATTTCCACCATGTACAATAAAGTGATAACGATTTTCATCTGAAGCATTGTATGCCTCATGTTCAACACCATTGTCAAACCAAAATCCTGTACAATTCTTGAACGGCAATTCTTCCTTTGTATCGCACCTTCTTAGATAACAATTCTCTGGCTGATAAAATGCAAGGTTAATTGCAGAGGATATATTTCTTCTCGCACCTCTAGCATCTCTTGGAGCGTTAGAATCGTGATGCTGTTCTATTCTTCCTTCGGGTTTTAACAACATAAACCGTAATCTTCGATAATGATTATGTGGAAAATCTTCTAACCACCTTTTAGTTTCTGGAGCATAGTCTGCAACTTCTGTCCAGCCCCATTTTACATTATCTTCTTTATATCCATGTCCATCTGGATTTTTAGTATGTTTCCAGCCAGATTTTGTACTGTTAAGACTTTTATGTACAAAACTATGAATTGATGCTGAACACCAACCGTCACCATCACCATAACGATGCTCTACAAAAAACTCTTCTTCAAAAACTGTTTGAGCTTCTTTAATACATTCTTCTGGTATTTCTAATGGCAATTGAAGATACCAAACATCATTCTTCCTACACCACTCTATAATATCCATTTAGTCTCCTATGACCATAAACCTTTTCATATCATCGTGTAATCTTTTAGAACCACAATACAATATATTCTCTAGTCCCGATTGTTCTGCTAAAACCTCAGCAGACCTTACACAGTTAATATGGTCATCATATCTGTTACTGTTAGTAGATTGTAAAACATATGTTGGTTTTGATAATCCATAACCATTTAAGTCAACAAAGCGTTTCATATGAAACATATGTTCACAAGAAGTATTTATTATTGTATCGAATTTTTTTCCGTTCTTGGATTGTTTCTCGTATATCGTTTTAAACATTACATCTAGAATATCACATTTGTATTTTTTTCTGTCTTTATGTCGTTTGTTAAACTTGTAGCTTATAGACTTTACATCCTCATCTATCTCAAAGTTATGAATAAGAAATGTATCATATTCATCTATCAATAATTGTACAAGGAAGTTACCGTACCATCCACCCAACAAAGCCACACAGTCTGGTTTGATATTCAGATTGTTTAGTTCTTCTATAATCCACAACTTACTTTGAATTTGTGATACAGTTGTAGCGTTCATTACCCTTCGATAACAATAATTTAAATCAAGATCACGTTTAACATCAACAAACGTCTGCTTCCATTCTCTTGCTGCACGTTCTTGGTCTGATTTTACATGAGTAAAAAACAAGGACGTTGCAACGAATGATTCCTGTGCTATATCTACCATAATTTTTTAATCTCTTCTGTATTCACACCTTCAACATGAGTACTATTATTAAACAAGCATATCTTGTGGTCTTTTCTCAAAGTCTCTAAGTCCATATCATCTGGAAAAATATTTCCTTTATACCAAGAGTAAATATCTCCTTGTGGAAATCCCCTAAAGAAACTGTCTTCTTCATTCCATATATTATACCATTGGTGATTGAAATAATTATCTAGACTAGGATATGTAAAGAAAATTACCTCTGCGTTTTTTCTTACATCTTTAACAACAGGCTTTAGTTGTTCTCTATCCCAACGTATAACGGAAGAATTTAACGGCGTAGATTTTAATCTGGAATAATTTAATTTTACTTTGTGTGGGTCATTCCACCAACCTCTTACAATATAAGGTTTATCCATAGGTAGGTCAAAAAAGTATTTTAGGTCTTGATGAATAATAACATCAAGGTCTAGAAAAAGAAATTGCTCACCATCTACCAATTCACTGAACATATAGATTTTACGCCAAGCCCAAAAGAACCCACGTTCTTCATCATAATGGTCATCTAGATATATGGGCAATTTTACATGGTAATCTTTAGTAGGACTATCTGTGAGACAATAAAAATCAAAAGGAACTGAGCAGTTGTTCTCACACTGTTCTTTTAATTTTTCAACGTAGGAATCATCATACTTATTTCCCCACTTGATACATACTATAGTATTTTGCATTTAGGTTTCCATCCAACTTTCAATAAAGGGCCAATATCAGCACATGTTGTTTCTCTTTCTGATGGTGTATCTTCATATCGTATCTCACCATCAAACCCCATAGATTTAGCAACTTCTAATACCGATACAGATTCACCACTACCTATATCTATTACGTTTCCCATAAAGATATCATAGTTTTCTATAATTGTATGAATTGCAGAACACAAATCATCTATATGTGTAAAGTCTCTATAATGACTTGCGTTAATATACTCTACCTCTTCGTTAAGTAACTTTTGATATAACATATCTGGACGGCCTGGATAAATCGTATGAGGGCGAAACCCCACAGAATTTTTTGGCCGTTCTTCTTCGTTTGTAAGTTTAGTTTGTGCGTATGGATTAGTAGCTTCTTTTGCGTTAGAAGAAGAAGCAAACAATAATGGAATGTTACAATTTTCTACATATTCAAATATTCTTCGTGTTCCAAAAACATTTACTTTTTTATATTTTTGTGGAATTTCCAAAGACCTACGAACACCAGCAAGTGCCGCTAAATGTATTACCATATCAGGATTATTTGATTTTCGCCGAAGTGGGAAATCACATATGTCTCCTATAAATGAGACAACAGATATTCCTTTTGATTCTAAATACGGTTTGAGATTAGAACCAATATACCCATCACTTCCTGTCATCAATATCTTCATCACGCTTCTCATAAATAAATTTGTTTTCCTTGTTTTCGTATTTTCTAAAACGAGAAAAGAAAAACTTTACTTTATAGATAAATCTCTTTATATTTATCATACATAATCTCCGCCATATATTCATGTCCCTCATCATTGGGGTGTGTATCTTTCAAACTTAATCTTAATTTTGTCATACTAGGATCAACTTCATTTAGCTTATCCCACATTGTTTTTCCACCAATTTCTCTATATATCGGCCACCCCAGAAAATTTTCATTGTTTATAAATTCAAATAAAGGATGATCTATAAAATTATGTATCAAATTAGTTTGGCCTAAATATGTAGGATAGAATGCTTCTGTTTGAATATAAGGAACGTCATTACATTTGCAATAATTTTGAAATGCATTAAACCATCTTAAACTTCTATAAAGATTATACTCATCACTTGCAAGATTATTTTTAAATACAGCATCTAAAACTTTTTGGCGTTTTTCTGCTAAACAAACAGATGTATAACCACCAAAAGGTTTGGGGTTTTTTGGATTAACTTTAAAACTTTGTTCTGGAAAATCCCATCTATCAAAATGCGACCATAGACATATAGCAAGCCCTACGTTTTCTGTTTTACTTAATGTATCTACTATACTATTGTATATAAATTCATTTCCAGCACCACCTCGACCAACATTCAAAACTTTCCAACCTAATTTTTTAGCAAGAATATTTGGCCAAAATTTATATTGTTTATCTTCTATTTTAGTTCCTGCCGTCCAACTATCGCCAGAAGCAACTAATATTTTTCTCATAAATAAACCTTTTTGTATTCTTCGTATATTAATTCGCTTATAATTTTATGCCCAGCGTAATTTGGGTGAGTGTCTTCTTCACTCACTCTATATTTTTCTTGTTCGGGGTCTAATTTATCTAAATGGTCGTCTATTGAAAATCCGCCTAATTGTTGCCATAGAGGCCATCCTATAAATTTTTTCCCTTCTATCAGGTCAACATATGAAGATTTTAACATGAATCTAATACATTCTTTCACAATAATATTATAATAATCATCGGGTTGCCCGAACACAGATAGTGGCCCTAAATGAGGAGTCCCAACAGGAGTACAACCTTGTATCATTAAATAAGGCATATCTTTTAATATATTTTGTGTAATCCAAAATAATCTCAAAGCAGCTAAAGTTGAAGAAATAATACTATTATATTTTAATAATTTATTTTTTGCTTCGGGATTAAGTGTGACAGCTTCATAACGAGTAATTCTATGAGGATGTAGATGTCTCCATCCGATATCAGGATATTTTGCGCCAGGCCTTTTATGGAAAGCTTCAAAATCCATTCTTTGAAATTCTGACCATTGAATAACTACTAAATCAAATTTTTCTTCAACAATAGTATCAAATAATTTACCAGAAATATGGGTATTTCCAGCACCACTTTGGCCAAGATTATGACAATCCATGTCTAATTTTTCAGCAAGAAGTTCTGGCCAGACAGGAAACCCATATTCTCTTGTCCACCATTCATCAGTATAACTACAACCTACGGCGAGTAATTTTTTACGTTTAGAAAACAGCGACATGATATTGCCTCTCAAATTCACATGCATCATTCCAATCATTCACAATTGGTTTTCCTTTTATATTTAGGGATGTATTGAGAAGCATAGGACAACCTGTCCTATCGTACCATTCTTCCAGAATAGGACGTATAATAGATTTACAATCTTTCTTGACTACTTGTACTCTTGCAGTTCCATCAACATGTGTGACTGAACTGTAATCATGTTTTGCTTTTGCGACAAACTGCATGTATTCATTCATGGGGCCTTCAAAGTATTCGTCTTTATATTCCTCTAGAATTGCTGGTGCGAAAGGACGAAACTTCTGTCTACGTTTTATGGTGTTTACTGTGTCTTTGATATCATAACGAGGGTCACCAAGTAAAGAACGATTACCTAATGCTCTAGGGCCGAACTCTGCTTTACCATGTGCAACTCCACATATCTTTCTTTCTAAAAGTTCATCAACAACCTTTTTAGGATTTACACTTACTTGAATATCATGTCCTAGATACGGGTCAACCCATTTCAATTTCTTTTTCTGTACTAGTGCAGCTGCACCTAACGAACTACCAGCATCGCCAGGCGATGGCATAATCCAGATATTCTTTCCCTGTATCTTTGAGTTTGCAACACAATTCAACGCACAACCACCCATAATAATTAGATTTTCTTTTGGACACATATCCACTAGTTTAAGAAACTCTCTCTCGTACAGGTCTTGTATGGACGCTGCGAGGTCTTCTGAGCGTGCTTTTGGGAATATGTCTCCAACACCCTTATGGTTGTTTTTATCAAGTAAAAAAGTTAAATCATACTTGGGTTCACCAAATGCAGCCATCCCCATTGTAATATATTCTTCTTCATTGGGTTTCAAACCAAGTCGGTGAGTAATTGCAGAATAGAGTAGTCCAAGAGAATATGGATACTTCCAAGATTTTAGTTTTTTAAGATGATGTATCTTTTGACCAAGATATAAATTTTTACAACTACCATCCCAAATAGATATGGTATCCCATTCACCGATTGCATCTATAACTAAAATATTACAATCATTGAATGGAGCGGTATAATAACCAGCTGCAGCATGAGATTTATGGTGACCAAAACTAACATCATACCTACTTCTAGGCTTCTGCCATGTTTGACCAGCGTATATTCGTCTTAGATTTTTGAGGAAAGGTTTTTCATAATAAGCAACGGTATCTTCTTTAGATACTTGATTCCATTGTTTATGGTGTAAGTATCTGTCGCCCTTGATTTTACTATATCTTTCCGAATGTGAAGCATAGACAATTCTTCTACCCTCCAATATAGTAATCCCAGCATCATGAAATCCTTCAGAAATTCCAACTATTCGCATGTATCATCATTATTTAAATTTATCGTAAGCTACAATTGCATCCGTTACTGTTTTTGATTTTCTTAATTCAGATTTTGCTTCTTTATTTTCAGAATCTTCCACATGTTCTTGTTCAAACATTTTAAGTTTCAACTTGAATAATTCTTCTTTATGTGTAGTATTTTCAGCATTAAAATTACAAATGGTATCAAATAAAAGCGAAACTGTATTTGTTTCACCATCAAGAGCCAAATGATGGGTATCAGGATTACCGTGTTGATATAATCCATGCTCCGTAGCATAGTTATGAAACGCAACACGAAACTCATGACGATATTGTTCATTTCGTGCTTTTGTAGCATCGTCAACTGCTTCCAATGACCACTCTTCCAACAAATCCTTATATTGTTGGTCATCATCATCAACTGTAAGGGTGTGCGAAAGCATATCTACTCCAGCTTCCTTTTGTTGTTCATCGGCCTCATACATGATTTCGATAAATTTGAGCTCGGGATCAGAATAATATGCATCAACTATTTTGCCACTAAAAATTGCCATTGTTTTCTCCTATACCTATTTATATCTTAGTAATCTTCAAATAATGAGTTGCAATTGTTGCAGCACTACCATTTGGGAATTCCTGAGCACGATAATCATCAAGTCCTACGAACCTTGTCTGGTAGTTACCAGAACCATTCAATCTGGTATCTGCCATACCTGTTCCTCTATTAGTACCACTACTGAAACTATAACTAATTCGATATGTACCACTTGTATCTTCGGATGCAATTTCTCTCATCCAGTTTTGAAACAGTGTATCAAACGTACCCTCTGCAAATTGTTGTAAATCATTATCACCATTAATATATAAAGGTGTTTTTAGATTTGCCCACACAGGATCAACAGCATTTCTACGATGTAGGTAATAATTCGTAATAGTAGTTGGTTGGTCTAATGTCTCTGGAATACCACCAGCAGTATACGCACCCGTGTTTGCTCTTGTATCTATAAATACTGGCGTAGTAGAAACATTCGTATAACCAGTAGCGGCACTAGAACTTGTAGTAATAGTATACGTTCCAGCAGTATCATTACTTTCTGTACCAGATACAAGTCTATCAATAGCAGGATAAAGAAATGTATCTTTTACATCTTGAAGCGTCATTGCTTGAACATCACTTCCTGTATAATATACAGGGAAAGTTGTTCCACTGTCAGCAGTAGGTGAAACGGAAGCTCTTGCTTCTGAAATCTTGGCATTACCGACTGTCACAACACTTGGTTCAGCAGTTGTACCTTCACTTGGAGTTGAAGTTGCACTTGTTGATTGCGCTCCCGCTTGCATCCTTGTATCATTAATAGTACCTAGAGTACCACTAGAACCAACCTGTGATAGCGTTACAGATGGACTTGCACCATAAAGGTAACACATATACTGTTCCCAAGCATCAACTTCGGCGGATGTCATCTCTACTAAATCATTACTACCGTCCAAATATAATGGAGCTCTTACTGCCATTTTATGTCATCCCTTTAATTGTTTTCAATGTCGTACCACTTGAGTTTTTAACTAATAGTGTTGCACCCGCTGTTGCAGTAACCGTACCTGTAACCGTAACACCAGCAGAAGTTGTTTCAATTTTCTTAGAATTATCGTAATAAAGTTCAACAGCACCGTCTGTTTTGAAGTAAGCCATGGCTTCTCCAGCAGTATCTTTCTGAATACTAATCTGACTTCCATTAGTGCTAATTGCAAGAACACCAGTTCCTTGATCCGTTATATGACTATTAGAACCATCATGGTAAATCTGTAAATCATTACCATCACCAAACATGAATTTATCACTGTCATGAAGACGTATTCCAGAATCAGGAACATGGGTAAGTATTATTTCTTGGTCATTACCAAATTGAATTGTAGCGGAATCTGCAAGGTATAAGTCAGAAAATTCTAAAGAAGCAGAACCAAGTGCTGCACCATCTGAAGTCATCGGATGAAACCCTGCCAATGCAGTTACTTGGCCATCGCCTCGTACACGGAAAGGAACAGCGGAGCCATTATTTGTCACCGCTTCTATAAGATCATAAGCAGAACTAGTATCCCGTACAGTCCACGGTTGTAAGACATTTCCTGTGAAACTGGCATGACTACCAATAATACGAGCAGCATTTTGTCCAGCAACATCAGTGTCTACTTGAAGTGCATTACCATTAAAACTTGAATCAACGATAAGTTGTCCAGTTACGTAGCTACCATCAGCAGTTGTATGAAATCTAACACCATTATCATGGTAAAGAGTAACCGCACCATTAGCTGCGGCACTCATCAGTGTTTCGTTTGCACCACCATTAGAGAAGGTAAATCCATCGCTGTAAAGATTTACGGCGGTAGACCCAACTATTGTCATATTCGTACCATCCGAATAGAGTTGACCGTCATCACCAGCACCAAACAACAATTTGTCACTGTCACTAAGACGTATTCCAGAATCAGGAACATGAGTTAAAACAACATCTTGGTCATTACCAAATTGAATTGTAGCACCATCAGCAAGGTATAAGTCTGACCACTCAAGCGCTGCACTACCAAGACCACCACCATCAGCAGATAAAGGATTAAAATGTCCATCTACCCTAACACCATCTGTAAATGTTTCAAGTTTTTTAGAATTATCAAAATAAAGATTAACACCAGCATTTTCAGCAGCATATATTATATTTTCACTGCGGCCAGGATTTGTTACTTGAAAGAGCGATGTTGCAAGCTGTAACGCACCAGTACCCGAATCTGCAATGATACTATTTGAACCATCATGGAAGAGTGAAAGGTCGCCATCAGCACCAAGTTGGAATTTATCGTTATCAGGAAGTCTTAATCCAGTATCAGCAATATGATGCAATTCAACATCTTGGTCAGCACCAAAGTAAATTATACTACTATCAGCAAGATACAAATCTGACCACTCTGCCGAAGCACTACCAAGTGCAGCACCGTCTGATGCATCTGGAACTAGTGCAGTTGTTACATTCCATGTTCCTGTTAGTGTACCACCAGCAGAACTTGTTGTTAGATGAGCAGTATTATCATAGTAAAGATTAACAGCGCCATCTTGAGTAGCATCAAACATATTTTCACTACCAGCGGCATTTCTGACAATAAATTGATTTGATTTAACTATTAAAGAACCAGTTCCAGCATCTTGAATATATGAATTACTACCGTCATGGAAAATTTGTAAATCAGTATCATCACCAAAGTACATAGCTCTGCTATCGGCCAAACGAAGACCATTATCCGCTACATGAGTTAAACTAACATCTTGATCTTCACCAAAGTAAAGTATAGCGCCATCACTATCTAGATTAAGATCGTGTTGAAGTATAAGAGTACCAGCATCTGATGAATCAATTGTCATAACATCCATTGCTGATCCACCGTCATTAATTCTAAACACGATATCAGCATCAGATTGGTGTGTTATAATACGCAAGCCACCATTACCAACATCATATTTCTCAAACGTAGCAATAGATGTTCCACCATCTTTAAAGTGAAGATCAGCACCGTCAGCATCAAGTACGATATCACCAGAAACATCAAGTATTAAATTACCAGTACCACTTTGAATATAATTGTCAGTTCCATTGTGGTAGATATCCATATCTCCACCACTACCCAACCTAACTTTTGCATTATCATTAAAGTGCATGGCATCAGCAGACGTATCCCACAATGCGTTATAATTAGCACCAGTAAAGTTAACATCAACAGCACCAGAAAGGACAACCGTTCCCGTAGCATCAGGAAATGTGATAGTACGGTCAGCAGTTGGGTCTGTAATTGCAAATGTTGTTTCATTACCATCAGCAGTTCCACCCTCAAATGTTAGAGGACTTGCACCCTGTAATGTTGCACCGACAGTTAGTGTGTCTGCAGCTGCATCACCAAGAACCAGATTACCATTTAGAGTTGTTGTTCCCCCTACTGTGAGAGCGCCTGTTAGTGTAAGAGCAGCAGTACTTAATAGTCCAGTTGATGGATTGTATGTAAGTGCTGTATCTGTTTCTGGGCCCTGTTCACCAGTGGCACCATCCACAAAGACAGGATAAACTGTTTCATCAGTTGAGTTATTTGCTACAACCGTAAACGAGGTAGCGTTACCAACATTGTTTGCAGCGAATGATAGATTACCAGAAGCATCTGTAACCATTGCTTGTCCAGCAGAACCATCTGCTTGTGGTAATTTGAAAGCAAGATTACTAGACAGACTGCCATGAGCTTGTAGAGTGACATAGTTGGAACCGTTGTAAAATCTAATTGCTTTTTCATCACCCGTTAAATAGATATCATCTGAAACATCCACTCGACCAGCAACTGTTAATACACCAGAAGCAAGTGTCATTAAATCGGTATCACCAGTATGACCTATTGTTGTTCCGTTAATAGAAACATTGTCTACTGTAAGAGCGGTCAATGTACCAAGTGAGGTAATGTTTGTTTGTGCGGCAGTTGTAAGAGTTCCTACTATACTTGCAGCACTAAAGTTTGCAAGAGTATATGTAAGGTTTCCTGTGGAAGCCCCTGTTGCAGTTGTCGTACCTACTGAAAAATGATCTCCACTTTCATCCCATAAGAAAATTACATTGTCACCTGTGGAACCACGTTCCATGACAATACCCAAATCGTTTGCATTAGAACCAGCACCACTGTTTAATTCTATGAGACTGTCACCGATAACTGTGTTCGATGTTGATACTGTTGTGGTTGTTCCGTTAACTGTAAGGTTACCTGTAACCGTTACATTTTGTGAAGCGGTTATGTTACCAGAAGCATCAATTGCAAGTGAATCTGCATCAGAAGCACTTCCTATATTACCGCCATCTGCGATAAGAATACTTCCTGATACTGTTACGCCAGCTGCAGATGTTGCTATTTTTGCAGTATTATCATGGTAAAGAGTAACAGCACCATCACCAGCAAACGATGCCATAGTTTCATCGGCACTTTGTTTTTTGATAGCTATAGTTCCATCAGAACGAATTTGTAATTCGCCCGTGCCACTTTCATCTAGAAAAGTATTTGATCCACTATGATGAATGGTGAAGTCATTTCCAGCACCCCATATCATCTTATAGCCATCAGTAAGTCTTAAACCTGTATTATGAACGTGTGTTAGAGTAACATCCCCATCATCGCCAAAATGAATTACCGAGCCGTCACTGTCTAGATATAAGTCATCTGCAAGATTTAAGTCAGAACCCAATACAGGAGTTTGACTAAATGTTACAACACCAGCAGCACTAATTGTCATTGCATCTGTGTCACTAGGAGTACCAATTGTACCGCCATCGGCAACCGTCAAGTTTCCAGATACCGTTGCTGTACCAGTTATCGTAACACCGTTAGAATTTGTTCCAATTTTGTTTACACCGTCATAGTAAAGAGCAGCACCGCTATCTTCTGTAGCGGCCATCATAGTTTCATTGCCAGCAGCATTTTTAACAAGCAACTGAGATGACTGTATAATTAAACCACCAGTACCAGAGTCACTAATATATGAGTTAGACCCGTCATGATGAATAGCTAAATCGGCACCAGTACCAAATTGCAGCGCATCGCCGTCAGGAAGTCTTAACCCTGTATCAGCAACGTGAATTAATTGAACATCACCATCTTCACCAAAATGAATTGTTGCGCTATCACTGTCCAAATATAAGTCATCTTCGATTGTAACATCTAAACTGAATACTGGTGTTTGTGAGAAAGTTACAACACCACCAGAACTAATTGCAATCGCATCTGTATCACTTGCAGAACCTATATTTCCAGCATCAGAAATAACTATATTGCCTGTTACAGTAACACCAGCAGCACTCGTTGCAAGTTTCGCACTATTATCATGGTAGAAAGTAACAGCACCATCAGCAGCAAATGACGCCATAGTTTCACCAGTATACTTATCAAATCGAATTAGATTATCTGCTCGAATGTATAATCCACCAGTGCCAGCATCATCAATAAAACTATTAGAACCGTCATGGTAAATTACTAAATCACTACTAGTACCAAATGCTGCTTTTGCATTATCAGCAAAAATTAAATCATCAACACTTTTATCCCACACAACATTAGCAGCAGCACCTGTAAAGGTAACATCTTCATTATGGGTTGTTGTACCAGTATGCGTTGTTGTACCAGCAACTGTTAGACTTTGTGTTAATTGAACAGCACCGCCAGAACTAATAGAAATTGCGTCTGTATCTGAAACAGAACCGATATTACCAGCATCACCAACTACTATATTTCCAGCAGTAAGTAAATTTGTAGAAGGATTATAAGTTAATGAAGTATCAGCTTCAAGGCCTTGGTCGCCTGATGCACCATCGGCAAAAAGAAGGTAAACAGTTTCATTTGTACTATTGTTTGCAGTAATTGTAGATAGATTTGCAGTAATAACAGCAGCAGTTGTTAAAATTGTACCATCTGCATTTGGTAGAAGAACTGTTCTATCTGCTGTTGGGTCTTGAACACTTAATGTGGTTTCATACGCATCAGAAGTTGCACCTTCAAAAATTAAAGATTCGCCGTACGTTGGGCTTTGTTGAAGGATATTAACATCAGACTGTAGATTGTTAAACTCTTGACGTATCTGTTCAAGAGAAGCACCTACACCTAAAGTTTTTGCGGAAATTGGCATGTTTCTACCTCGTTAAATTTATTAATAATTCTTTAATCTCATGCATCTCTGATTTTAAAGTATTTATCTCTCTTGTTACATCACGAAGATTATCACGCTGCTTTTGTGCCTCTGCAGCTCGTTTTTTTGCCATTTCATATGCTGGACGATTTGTATTTAAGATAGCAGTAGAACCTGTATCTCTAACCAAATCACCGTGTCCCTCAACCTTCAAAAATTTTGTCATTTATGTCGCCAATGCTATCGCTCTAAAGTCTTTAAGATATGGAGCCTCAGCTGAGTTTGTCCCTTGCATCACAATTTTAATTGAGAAACCAATAAACTCATCCAAGGCAGTTCCTATGCCATCATCTGTTACACCAGCAGTAAACAGATATTCGTTTAAGTCTCCACGTTCAAGTGATGAAGCAGTACCAACATCTGGCACACCAGTTGTATTAAAATATGTCCATCCTAATTCATCAAAATCAGACGCATCATCCGTTCTTAAAATCTTATAAAGAACTTTAATTTCAGCAGTACTGTGTCTATATGCAGAGAAGAATATCTTCAGTGCAGTAGCAGGATTTTCCAAAGTAACACGTTTTGAAATATAAATTGCAGCATTGTTATCACCATCAGGTTCCGTTGATGCCGAATAGTCTGTTGTTGGATATACATCAGAAGAAGAATCTATATTATTAATTCTGTTACTAATACAGAATAAGGAAGCCCGTTTAGTATCAATCACAGGAGATAAGTTCTGGTGTGAACTATTTAAATTTACATCCAGTACTAATGATTTTGCACCGCCCATTTCATTTGTTTCGTTGATTTGTGATGCCACTAATTGTGGAACAGAATATTCATAGTTTTCTCCTAATGGTGAAACTATGGCATTTGCTAAACTTGTTAATGAGAAAGGTGTTTGAGAACCAGAAGGACTTACACCAGTAGTTGGTCGTATCAGAGAGGATACTGAAGTTCCAGCAGGTTCTAATGTAGATACCGTTGGTTGAGCAACATCATATTGAACATTCTCTGTAGCTGTAACAGCAGACCCGCCGTTCTCTGCAACACCAGAACCAGCAATTACAGGCGAAGTTGAAAGTAAAACAGTGTAATCATCAATTCCTATATTCGCAATTGCAGTAAATGTTTTGTTCACTTCTGTAAGAGGTACTTTATGTAATTGATATAATTCTACCGTTGCACCATTAGCATGGGCAGCTGCAGTTGTTCCCCCTTGGGCCCGTGTAATACTTGTAACACTAGTACCACTAATACCAGTATATTTCATAATCTCATCATCAATTTTAATATGCCACTCATTAGCAGCAGTCTTACTATACTTACCACTTGTATCATCAAAACTTGTACCAGAAGTAAGTGTTAATGAAGTAGCAGTAAGTGACAATGCACCATTTAGTGTTGTTTCAGCACCAGATTTAACACCAGCAACTGTTACATTATTTGTAGTAGAATACATATGGTGATCTCTATGTTTAACTTTTAGAGCAGTATTACCATTTGTAAATACTAATGGATTTTGAGGTAATTCTTTTACTGGTAAAGCTTCATTATTCAATCGTACTGTACCTGAGTTTGCAATATCAAATTTAGCAGTTCTAATTTTAAATTTAATATCTTCCGTAAGAGAAATACCCCAAGCAGTATTATTGTGTCCTTTAAACATAACGCCAAGGTGTGGTTGTTCACTTACATGTCGAGAACCACCAATATCAGTTTCCCCCATTCTACTAATCCAAATCTTCCAGCCAGGCACAGAAGAACCAGCAACAAAACAATATTCTGTATCAGACTTCACAAAAACAGGTGATGGAAAGGTAAATGTTGTTGCCACAGAAGCATCGTCACTTGTTGTAATCTCTGATGGTTTTTTAACTACTCGACCAAAAGGCAAAACCTTTGGGCCAGGATATCCATTAACAGTATTTCGTATCTCTAACCAACAGGGAATTACTTCTTCTTTTGCAAAGAAATACAAATCCATAGAAGTAATAAAATATCCTTCTGTTTCTTTTATTATATTTCCAGCAGCATTTGTATTTTTTTGAGTATGCATTTTAAAGGTTTGTGCAAGAGGATCACCACCATCTGCATCGCCATCTGGTTCATTCCGTTCCGGCCGCCCTTCAGTTCGGACAGTCGTTGTTGTATTTGAAGATGTACTAAAAACAGAAGTAGTTTCTGATAGATTTTTTCTCACAACCTCAGCATTTCGTATAGCAAGAACAGTTTCTTGTTCTGTATTTAATATGCCTTTTGCATAATATGTTGTTTCACCAGCTGTAATTGGTTGAGTTTTTCTGTCATCATTAAGACTAGATGTTAAACGAAATACAACCTCTCCTGTTTCAAATTGTGGATTTCCCTTAACTTTTGGTGAAGGAATATTAAATGTTCCCTTCACCGTTCCAGCACCATCTGTTATTAATTTACTTCCTATAGTTGGTATTGCTACTGAACCATCACTATAACCAGAATCGGGTGTTACATAAGTTGAAACTGATTGTCTGTCAAAGAAAGCATATAATCGTGTATTAGGATAAAACCTTTCACCCGTAAATGCAACATTTCTGCTTCGGACATACGGAATCATGGCTCGAGCAATAATTTTACTTCCTTGAGATTCCATTTCAACTTTTTCAAGTACCTGTGTATTAATACCTGTTCTAGCTAAATCAGAACGTGTAGTATTCGTTGTTCGTGTTACTGTACGAAATGTATCTATTACATCATTGGTGGTCACTGATGTTGAAGAAGTACTTGAAGTAGAAACAACACCACTCCATTGCGTTTGCCATGCGTTCCAGATTGTACCAATTGCATTTGCTTCTTGTTTTACAATTGTATCGTAATTACCTTCCACATTTACAATAAGCTTTGGTGCTACTTCTGTTTCAAACCATTCATCGCCAGGCGGGTCTAATTCAAGAACCCCTATCCATTGAGAAATCAAAACAGGAGTAAGTCTTTCCACTCTTGTTGCATATGGTTGTTCAGTAAATAATTCTTCTGTATAAGGAAGGGTAATTAGATCGCCAGTTTTCTTGTATCCCAAAGTTGTTCGTGCAGCATCTGTAGTTGCATTTTCAATTAATGAAACGCCATTTGCCTTATATGTTGGTCTAGCCAAATTGCTCATACCATCCATTGCAATTTTATAGTCTTTGTGCTGAACATCTCCAACTTTATGCCCGCTGAAATTATCTACTACAAAACCAGACTTAAATCTATCAAGTCCGTTTGCGTCTTGAATTTGGAAACTTTCAGCATCTCGTTCTAACAAAGAAAGAGAAGTATAGTATTCAACATTTTCTAGACGCTGTTCTAAACGTCCAATGTCTTTCATAGTATATCTTTGATTTTTTTCTCTTATAACTAGAACATCATCAGGCGAAAATGTAAATGCTGGAATTGTTATAGATGCTAAATGCATCATATTATCAGGATGTTTTGGAAATTTTGGCTGTTCAGCAGAACCACCCTCTGTAATATGAATGTCTCCACTATTATCCATATGAACCAAAGCTTTTTTACCAAGATAAAATTCAAAATCAGCCTGAACATTAGATTCTGGTTTGGGCCAATTTACAGTTGCCGAACCAGTACTTGCAAATACCCGTGAAGTAAAGTCAAAAGATTTACCTGTAATCTCATCAACCGTATCTACATTCGTAGACGATCCAGCAATATCTGCAACAGTAGGTCTAAAATCAAAACAATCTCTTAATGGAAAAACACCTGTTGGCGCAGGCAAATCGGGGTCTGATCTTGTTGCAGCATAAGAAGGTATATCTTCATAATCCATTTGATTTGCAATATCACTATAAGAATCAACTGAAAAATATGTACCAGTACTATGTTCCAAATAATCGTAAACAATTAACAATCTACCTGTAGGAGCAGATTGGCCAGGTTTCCTAACAATCCTAGAAATATCATAGAAGTTATCTCGTTGACCTGTATCCAATTCGTATCGACTTGTTACAACAATATCTCCTGCTGTTACAGCAGTAATTTCAGCAGTTGCACCAGAAGATTCTCCTGTAATAGTTTCTCCTACTGCAAATGAAGCATTTCCTGATGTTAGAACATATGAAATGGGACTACTAATTCCCATAATGCGTCCTGTAGCAGTACTTGTTCCACCAGTAATCTTTTCACCTTTAACGAAAGTTCCTGTAATATCGCCGACACTTAATGTAGGAGCAACAGCATCCGTTGCTTCTACTTCAGAATCATATACAGCTTGAAGTTTAAATACATCTCCCCTACCCAAAGATATTGTTTTGTCTGTAGGTCTTGTACCATAAGCATCAGTTGCGCCAGGCACAACCTTTACTGCCTTAGAAAGTTTTGCCGTTTTTGCTTTTGATGCAACAGCAGTTTTAAGAACAGTTGTCGTAACTTTAATTTTTGCAGCGTTACCGAAAATAGTATTGTCTGTAATTGTAAGAGTTCCACTACCCGTACCAGAAGTTTTACCACTCACAGTAACTACATCACCCTGAGCACCACTTCCACTTCCAGCGGTAAGGATTGAACAAGTATAATCTGCCTCCGCAAATCCACCAAAGGTTTCGTTAGAACCAGCATTAATAGTCGCAACACCAGAAGAGTTTGTAGTTGCTACAAACTGTTTCCTAAATGTATATTGTGAATCACTAGCACCGCCATTAAGTGTGGTTAATAGAGTTTTGATAGTTTTCTTAGGTAACTTAACTACTGATAGGTTCTTTTCTGTATTATACAGTTTCGCACGTTTACGAATAATATTAGAAGTTGTAATTGCATCTGTACTTGGTGCAGCACTAAAGGAGATTGCAGTTGCTGTAATTGCATCTACAACCCTATCTTCTGTTGCACCAGCTGTACCTGTAGGAATAGTAAGAACATCTCCTACTTTAACTTCACCTGTATCGTAACCAGATACACCAATAAGATTATCTGTACCAGAAGTTTCTGTACGATATGTACCAGTTAAAGTAAAGGTTGCACCTAAGTCAATGTCAGCAGTAAAGTCTTGTCCACTGTCTGCATCGTCCATGAATAATTGTTTAACATCTGCAAATGTATTGATAACAATAGACGATATTGTTAAATCTGTATTACCAGAATTTTCTAAAATTAGGTCTGTCTCAGCAGAGTTGGATGCTGTAACTTTTTCTCCAGAAACAAATGCACCAGAGACATTAGTTACATTTATCACAGCACCAGAGTTGTCATAAACATAACCAGTAGCACCAGAAGTAACACCTACGATTTGAGCTCCAACGCCAGGCAATGGACTAGGAGTTCCACTCAAAGTTATTTTTGTAAATGGTCGAATATCATACAAATACAATTTATATTTTGAAGTAACATTACTAGAAGTAGCACCAGCAGTACCCGAATGATATTCAATTGTACGAGCCCTTGCAATACCGATTTGTGTACCAGCAGCTGCGCCTCTTGTTGAAGTTAATGTATCTTGTAATTGTATTACTTTACCATATGTTGCTTCACCACTAATAAAATCTATATCAGGGGAACCAAATAGTTTAGTAATCAATGCATAGTTACCAATACCAAATGTACTAACTCCAGCATTAACACTTTGTATATCTCTGCCTTTCAAGATATCTTTAAATGAAGGTGCGATTTTTTCTATCTCATAACCTTGAACATATGCAAGGCCAGGAGAAACTTTTAATGCAATATATTTTTCTGCAGCAGTATTCCCATCATCGGTAGAATCTCCTACTGAAAATGCGCCAGGCCTATCGTTATTGGGAACACTTTCCTGTACTTCAAATTGAAATGGACGAACTGTATAGTTACCCGATTCATCATATGTCCTTCGAGCAAAGGTTTCTTCAATATGACCTAATTCTGATTTACGAACAGAAAAAACAACGTCACTGTGCTTAACCCTCATCAGTTCAACAAAATCGTCATCTGATGTAGAAGTTTCTGATAAATGTGTAAGTGCAACAGAAATTTTTAATCGGTGAGCACCCTTTGCAGCATAGTTAGATGAGCCCGTAGAATTATCTTGAAGTGTTGTATCTCCTTCGGGAGTGACAATACTTTCTGTGATTTTAAATCCTACTCGACCTGTGAAATCTTTCTTATACTTTTGAATAACATAGGTTTCTTCAGCGACCTCTACAAAAGTTCCACGAATAAAATATACACCTTCAGTTATGGTAGCAGAACATCCTATCGCTGCTGCAACTGTATCATGAGTTGTAGCAGAAGCAACATTAGAACTATATGCAGTTGTATGTGTAATTCCTGTATTAGCAGAAAGATTTTCGCTATCAGAAAAATAAATAGTAACATTATCCGTTCCAGCACCAATGTATTCTAAAAATAAAGTAGGTTGGTCTGTAGATGTTGCATCGGCATAACCGATAACTTTTGCCTTTACGCCTGTCGTTGCACCCGTAATTACTGTTGGCGTAGTTGCATTATAGTATTGAGAAGCAACTACATCCTCGCCACCAAACTGTGTTGCAAGTTTAAGAGAATAGTAGTGTTTATTGAGTTTACATGCGCCTGGAATAACCATTGCACCTTCTTTGAAAAGGTGCCTTCCCATTTTCTCATCTTGGTTCTTTAGAATAGATTGAAGTTGTGTTAGTTCTCTCGCCTGAATAGCAAATCCAGGCCGAAACAAAACTTCATGAAAGTTTTTTGACTTATCAAAGTCATCAAAATATGGTGCTACATTTAGATTTTTTTTCTGAGGCATATTAGAATTCCACTATGAGTTTAATATCTTCTGTTTGGTCGGAAGCACGACTAATCGGTTTCCTATTCTCAACATATAAAATGTTTCCACTATCTGGTTGCATCTCTGGATTTGCATAACCATTTGTAAATGTAATCGTTGCCCCGCCAGCAAGAGTTACTGCTGAATCTGCATCAGCATCAGGAGTTCCCGTTGCACTAGAAGTTGCACCTGTAATTTGGTTTGCACCACTAAATGCGTTCAAGTCTCCAGCAGCAGTAGTAACACCGTAATCCCCAAATCTTTCTTGTTGATAATATAAAATTGTACGAGCAGAATCCCATTCTACAACTTTACCAATCGCACCTGTAGATGTTTGAGAAATTTTTTCATCTGCATCAAATGTTCCAGACACACTTGTAAGTTTTAATGCATATGTTTGTCGCATCGTTGACCCTGTAGAAACAGTAGATGTTCCAAAATTTGTTGGGTCTGCAACAAGTCCTACTCTACGGAAATCATTTGCTGTTGTAAAATCATCACCTTCGGCCTGTGTCAATGTGGTATTCATCATAATATAATGTCCACCTAACTCTGCAACTGCATCATTACCGTGTCCTTCTTTTGGGCCGATAACAACTGTTACAGCACCACCAGAACCACCCATATTAGAGGCAGAACTTAAATCTGAACCAGCAAATGTATAACCAGAACCCAAATTAACTGTACCGTATGTGTATCCTGCTCCAGCAGAACTGATTGTAGTATCTGTACCAGCAGTCAGTCCAAATGTTGCAATTGCCCCGCCCGAAACTGTGATGCGAACAACTGCGCCACTGGATGTTCCAGCACTAGTACCATCTCCATATACAGCAGCATAATATGTTCCGTTTGTATATCCAGAGCCTGGTGTTACTATTAATGAATCAATTGCGCCATCCGTTGCAGCAGTACTTACTGTACTGTCTGTAGAGACAGGCATAAAATCTGTTGTTAGAAATTTCTCTACTTCTGAACTTGTAATTGTGTACATGTATTGTAGAACATAACCACCCAAAGCAAATGGAGCAGTGGATGTAGATGTTGGTTCTGCACCACTATATGCCGTTCCAGCATTATTGTCAAGAACTTTATATACACGATAATCAGAAGTCATAAAGTAAAAAGTCGATGTATACAAACTTGTTGCGCCAGAGGTTGATGTATTTGTAGAACTTATATTATGTTCATACATATCATAAGTGGTAGAGTTTGCCCAATTCCTACGAGGTAGAGCATAAGTAATATCACTGGTACTGATTTTCTTGGCAGCAATCATATCGTCCCAATAATAGAATTCATCTCCAACCGAATCAGCTGGTGTTGGGGGAGAAGTGTCTGTACCGCCTGTAGTCCCAGCAGTAAATGATGTTGACTTACCTAAAAATAGGTAGTATGTATTTCCAGACGATTCACTAAACGACTCATGAAACTGATTCGCATTGTGCGCCCTAAATTTTTCTGTTATAATAGCTGCCATTTTATTATCCTTTTATATATTTATGCACCAGCACAGTGACAAGTCTTTAAAGTTGTACCACTAGAGTTTTTAATTAACAATGTGGATAAGGTATTTAATTCTGCTGAACCTACCGAATCGTCTGCCATCTTAGATTGAGTAACCGCATTACTAGCAATTTTAGCTGCAGTTATAGCATTGTCAGGTATCTTCGCAGTAGCTACTGCATTGTCAGCTATATCAGCAGTTGCAATAGTTCCATCAAGAATTTTAGCAGAACTTACAGCACCATCGGCAAGGTCTTGTGCAACAATAGTACCATCAGCAATCTTAGCAGAAGTAACAGCAGCATCAACAATCAATGCAGTAATTATTGCATTATCAGCAATTTTAGCAGAAGTTATCGCATCGTCAGCTATATCAGCAGTTGCAATACTTCCATCAGCAATTTCTGACGTACCAACTGCTCCAGCTGCAATCTTTGCAGCGGTAACGGAATTATCAGCCAACATTGCAGTAGTAACATTTCCAGTACCACCAGTAGTCATCAAAGTACCAGTTTCATCAGGAATTGTGATAGTACGATCCGCAGAAGGGTCTGTTACTTGTACAGTAGTCTCGTTATCATTATCAGTAGAACCTTCAAAGATGATATATGCACCAACCTCAACACTACTAGACGCAACCAAACTTCCTGTTACACTCACACCAGAAGCAGAGGTAGTAAGTTTCTGGTTATTATCATGAAGAAGAAGAACCGCACCATCCTGATTAACTTGCAACAATGTTTCATTACCAGCAGCATTAACAAAGTTAACTTGGTTAGCCTGCATTGTTATGTTACCTGTGCCAGCATCTTTAATATATGAATTACTGCCATCATGGAAAATCTGTAAGTCTGAACCAGTACCAAATATTGCTTTTGCGTTATCTGCAAATGCAAAAGCACTTGCTGATTTATCCCAAACTGCATTATAACTAGAACCGACAAAAGTTATATCATCTTGACTACATGAAATACCAGAAGATAAAGCCGTCCCTGTTCCAAAAAGTGTATATATTTCGCTAAAGTTGGCATTGATTTTGGTTCCACCCGCTCGTAGATTGTCACCTGTGCCGTCATCTGCGGCGGAACCTAATCCTAGTGATTGATATGCCATTTTTATAAACTCCTATATTAGTAATTATTTATAACAAAACTTAACTACCATCTCCCGAAACTCTATCAAATGTTAATGTTGTGTTGTCAAAGAATGCTGTTGCAGCATCGAATGTTTCTGGTTGATTTTGTACAAATACAGGGAAAGAACCAGATAGAGATTCAAACGTCCCTCTTTCAAACTCAAGGAACCCACCAGCATCAGTGCTGCTACTATCTGTTCCATTTAATATTGTAAATCCACCCTCTGGTGTTTCTGGATGTAATGAAAATAAGCCTCTTTCAGTTAACAATTTATCATTACTACCAAAATCTTCTTGAATAATATTATCACCAGCATCAGTAGAAGAACCATCTGTACCATCTAAGGCCATTTCAAATGGAGATGTTTCATCTTGCATGGATTCACGGCCTCTAGTACGAGTATGAATTTTAGCAGAACGAGTAAAGTATGGGAACCTAGTTTCAGTTTTGTTTAAAGCAGGTATAGTACCTATATCAGCACCATTCTCTAACTCTATACCTTGTGTTTCAGCAGTAAGAATACCGCCAGTTTGTACACCGACAGCATCTTCTAGTAGAATTTTTGTTCCAGTATCGTCAAGAATAATGTCAAAACTATCTTGACTATCTTCCATTAATACTATTTCTTCTCTATTGTCAGTATTTAAATCTGCCAATAAAAGTCTGGAACTGATTACAATATCATTAATTGTTACGTTATTAAAGGGAATATCTTCTGTAGTAATACTTGCACCAAACATATGCGGTGTTGTAGATTCATATACAAGATTAAAATCCCCTATTCCTGATTCAGTTACAATATTATATTTTTGAGATATATCTAAATCAGAAAGGGCAGGGCCTGAATTAATATTGGGATTGGAAGCATCTTCCAACTCCATGTAACTACCAATATGTCCTACTGTATCTTGACCAATCTCTTGTTCTACACCATCAAGAACAAGTCGTTCTCTCTGTGTAGTTGGCCCTCTTTCTCTTGTACCGTCTTCCATTTCGATACCACCGAATTCAGACATTTTTGCATAACTACCGCCAGCAAATAATTCTAATCCCGTGTCAGAAGCAAATAGTTCTGGTAATTTAAGTTTAACAGACTTAACTGAAACAAGGGAAACATCTCTAAGTCCACTTGGAGCATTTATAGCACTTTCTTCTGTAACCAAAAGTCCGTTATCTGTTGATATATTAAAATTACCATCTTCTGTAATAAAATTATTACTTGCTCTCCCCACAGCATAATCAGAAACAGCACCAAGTCGATATTGAATAGTTTCTGCAAAGACAGCTTCAAGAGCAGAGGCAAGTGCTGGTGAGAAAGTAGTAGCTCCACCAGCAGGAACTTGTATATTTGCAGCAACGGAAGTTGCTAAACTAACTTTACCAAACGGCAAGAAACCAGCAGGATTAATTTTACCTTTTAATTCATTTAGATATTGTGAGGTATCTTGTCCCACTTTAATTTCATAGGAAAAGTCTTGATAATATTTTGAATCCTGTAATCTAATATTTGATTCACTAATGAAATGATCTGTATTACTAAACGCACCATCTAATACTGCTTGTACCCCTGTCTCCAAAGTTACTGTAGCAAAACCAGACTTAACAATTTTTGCTGAACCATTTGCTGTTGCAATCGTTTCACCTATTAAAGAAGGATTATCTGTTTCATGAACAATTGCACTACCAGCATTATTTCCTGTTCCAGTAGTTCTATCCAAAAGAAGATTATCTGCTGTAAGAACATCATCCTCATGTAATAGCCTATCTCCAGCATCTGTCTCTAAATTATCAGAAGCATTAAGAAGTGCATAAAAAACAAAATCTTCATTTTGAATAAAACTTCCATCTTCATTCAAAAGGAAACCTTCTTCTGTTAACCCTTCAATAATATGATTATCTAATATTATAGTATCATATCCATCTTCTGTAAGAATGGTTTGGCTGTTTAGGGAATTTTCTAATTGGATATTCCCAGCTTCCAATACATTGTCCAGAACAAATTTTTCAGCAGGAGTATTACCCCCATCATTCTCTAGTCGAATAAATTCATTTACAGTAGCTGCAGTTTCTTGTTCAACCCTCACTCCATCATTAAGAGAAGTTTTTAAAAGGTTTGAATCGTAACTAATAATAGTACCAGCATGTGTAGTAAGAGCATCACCTAAAACAAAAGCACCTGTCACATCTTCCACTATTAGATTGCTTTTAAATGTTGCTTTGGGAGAAGTAGTATAATTAAACCCGCCATCTTTAATAGCTACAGAAATAACTTGTCCCATATCTTCGGTAACTGATATTAAAGAAGCTCCAGTACCCCTTGTAGTAGAAATACTAGCAGTGGGTAATTTTGACATACCACTGCCCTTCTTTTTAATTACCGCTCTTTTAATAGTACCAGTTTCTACTCCTTGGTGAGTAGCATGTTCTACAATAAACCTATCTTGCTCTGTACCATAAGTATCTGTAGATTCAACTTCATCTATAACTAGAAAGTCTCCACCGTCACTACTAGTAGCATCCGTACCTTCTAGAAGAATATTACTTCCAGCATTTGCTCCTTCTGAATCTGTACCATCAAGAGAGCAAACTATTTCTACAAAGCTTGATGTTGTTCCTTCATCTAAAATAAGATAGTCATCATTACCAACCGTATCCTCTAGTAAGAAGTTACCACCTACAGTAGAAACTACTCCTGTCGGCAAATCTATATCAACTTCTGTACTGGTAAATGATATTGTGTCACCCATCTTGTAAAGGTCACCACCAGCATCAACTTGAATATTGCTTACAGAACCAGTAGTAACTTCATCAACTTCTATATCAGCAAATCCATTACCACCATCATCAGTTGCAACCTCAATGGCATCACCCTTACTATAAAGAAGCCCACCATTCGTTATAGTTGCTTTAGTAATAAAACTACCAACCGTAAAACTAAATGTTACATCTAAAGTATTTGATGTAGCGGTAACAGTTTCTTCATTAACAAAAGTACCTATTATGCTGGTGTTGTCTAATTTAAATTCCGATATGCTGTCATTACCTTGATTGAATATAGAAACCGATTCTACTACAGCGGTTGCGCCTGAAGTTGCTCCTGTCAGGGTTTGACCGACAACATCCAAACCATCAGAACCAGGCTGAGCACTACATCTAAGTACAGTTGGTGCAACCCATTCTGCTTTTGATGCTCGTAACATAAATCTATTGGGATATACAATATCTGCTTCTTCATCAAACAGAAGTCTTAAAAAAGTTTTGTTTGCTTCAGAGGTTCCCTTTGCAGCATACAAATCTCGTATACTTTTTATAAGATTTCTTTTTGAAGTTCCAGTTGCCATGGTTTTAGGAACAGACTGTACAAACTGTTCTAGCATCTGGTCTAGAAATGCATCTACAGTATTATCTGGATTTGCATAATCCATTAACTGCTGAATATTCTGTACAGGATTTCCACGATAAGATGCTACAGTCGCAGTAGAACCAGAAGTTCCTCCTGTAACTGTTTCCCCCACTACAAATCTTTGCTGTGAAGAAATGTAGATTTTACCACCCTTTGTTATATCATCAACAAGAACAGTTGCTGTAGCTTTAGATGTTCCCCCTGTAATTACTTCCCCAGCATCAAACTTACCTAAAGTACCATCGCCCTTTTCAGTAACAATCTTCTCACCATCTTCATCTAGAATATAGTTTGATGAAATTGTTTCCTGAGCAACATAGTTAATGGTTGCAGTAAGCTTTAATTCCCCCGCTTCTAAAAACTTATAGTAATCTTCTAAAAGTTGAACAAAAGTGGGATGGTCAGCTTGTACAAAGTCGGGAACTTGGCCTTCGATTAATGGTGAAATCTTGGCCGTTAACGTGGAATCGAAAGGTGCCATTTTTAATAACTCTGAATATCCGTATTAGAGGAAGTTGTTGTATATGTTGAACCACCGTCTGCACCACTTACTGCAATAGTATCTACTTGTCCTGTTACTGTGCTATTTGCTAAATCAATTTCTAAAACTTGATTGCGAACAGGCACAACATCTTTTGAGTCTGGTATAACAGTAAGTCTAAATTTAATTGATGAAACGCCATCAACATCAGCACAACTTGTTATGTTTATAGAATTAATTACAATTTCACCTGTTGCATAATCAATAGTACCAGCAGCATTATCTTGATATGTTCTAGTAGAACCTGTAAGATAATAGCGCCTTAGTTTTCCAGCTCCATCATCATCAAAGTATTGTACGTTTGAGGCATCCCCACTTACATAAAATCCTGTAGAAGCAAGAATACCACCGGCAGATGCATTATGACCACTATGGGGATTGTATAAAGCATTATTAAATGAGGTATTATATCCAAAAGAAGAATTTAATGTAGGAGTTATAAATTTAGCTAAGGTAACATTAATTGTACTATTCAAAATTGCTTGGTCAGTTGTATCAACTAAACGAGTTAGTTTTGAATGTCTAAATGGTTTAACAAAATCAGTAAGTTCATCTATATTATATGTTGTTAATGTACTTGTTACATTTGTTTCTAATTCTGTCCTTTCTTTAATTGTTTTTGAGGAATCAAATTTAAATACAATCTGTAAAATAATTTGTGTTACATCGGGGTCAACAATAACAGGTGTAATAGAAGCAACATTATATTGTTTTAATTGTGAAATCAAATTATTCTTTTGGGTTAGTGATAAATTATTACCTGTGCCTGTTCGTATAGAAATAAACACCTTACCGTATTCTGGCGTGCTTACAACTCCAAGGGTTGGGTCTACTGAACCATCTTGACCACCAAAGGCCTGTACACTTTTAGCATCTGCAAAAAATTTCTTAGTATATACAACATAATCATCTGTAGTAACACAACGACCTTGAGAAGCATAATCTAACGGTGCTGCAAATTTAATCGAAGAAATACTTTCTGGTTCGGCACCACCTGTAGCAGCAGCAACTGTTGTAACTGTCACATTAGTATTACTAGCAATTGCAACAGAGTTTGTAAAAGTTGAAGAACCATTTGCTTCTGACTTATTTGTAACTATGTGACTTAAAATTACAATGTTACCATTTGTTAAAGCTTTACTAACAACACCATCACCAAAATAAACTTCATGTTTTCCATTCTCAACTTCTTGCAAGAAATAAACTTCACTACTTCCTGTTAGTTGAGTAATGTCTGTTGCTTTTGTATATATTGATGTAGTAGAATCGCTGGAAGAAGTTTGCACCTCTACTTTAAGGGTAGTGGTATCTGTTCGTGCATCTTCCAATACAAATCTTTGATTAACATCGTTAGTATCAACTGTGTATCTGGTTTTAATATAAGACCCCTCATAAATGGTTACATTATTAAATACAATATCTCCTGCTGTAAGTGTCTCTGTATAATCTTGAGCAGTAACAAATTGAAAAGGATTTCCATCAAGTGTTGTTGTAAATTTAGTTCCAGCGGGCATGGTTGCTGTTGTTGTACTATGACTATTTAAAACAACATTGACAGTTGCATAAGGAGCTGTTGCAGAACGAACTTCATATCCTAAAGTCTTTGCATGTGATACTGCACTTGAGCGTAAAGATGAACTATCAAGAAACATTTCGTTTCCTAACATATTTGCATTAAATGCTTGGTAATGAGTATTGTAGGCAAGAACATCTAAAAGGATATTCATACCAGAACCCTCAAAATCATAATCCTTAAAGGTATCTTGAGCCCTTAGAAATGTTTTAAGATTATTTTTGATATTATCAAAATCAAGTTCTGATATATCCATTCTTTTTGTATTCTCTGCCATTATCGTAATCTCTCTAGAAAGACTTCAACTTCTTGTAAGTCTAATGGAATATTAATAACTGTAAATTGAATCTTTAACTTATATGAATTGCTATCCAAATTAGGTATTGCTACAACAGACTGTAAGTCTGCTCTTGGTTCATACGTTGAAATTACTTCAGATACTTTTGCACTAAGTACATCTGCTGTAATTGGGTCGATATTTTCAAACAACATTTCTCGTATACCAGAACCTATTTCTGGATGAAAAGGTTTTTCATAGTGGTTCATCAATACAAGATTGCGAACAGACCTTTTAACTGCTGCAATATCTTTCAAGATATTTACATCTTTAGTATCTTTTCTAGTAAATAAAAGGTCTAAGTCGGAATATATCTGAGCACTACGATCAGACTCATTTGTCTGTTGTGCATCTGTAAAAGCTGAGTTTGTTACTTGCATTGATATTCCTTTTTAAGTATTTATACAACTATGTACTAATATTATTCATCATTTTCTTCTGATACAACAGCATCTTCAGCTTCTTTGCTGACCCCTGTTCCTATTGGAACAACTTCTGTTCTTGTTTCTTGTTCTGGAACCTTTACTGGTTTAATCATATATGTCATAAGGTATTCCGTATATGCAGATGTATCTTTTGCCCTTTCTTCACACTCTTTTACATACTTTGCAACTCTAGGAACCATTTCCGATAAACCCATACCAGCGGCGTCAAAACTTTCAATTAAATCTTTCCATCTTTTTTTGTTGTCTTTTCGATGTTTAGTAATTAAATTTATCATTTGTAATGTACTCTGAAAATTTAAACTGTAAAAATCACCAGAACCCTTGGGAACTTCCACTCGTTGTTTTTTCTGATATTCTGGTGCTAAATCTTTATATGGTACGCCATGTGGAACCCAAACCCACATTTTTGTTTTATTTGTGCCTGGCACAATATTGTGTGGATACCCTCTTTTTGATGCCTTTATGGCAGCCATGCCTTCAGTTAATCGACCATCATCTCTATATTTTTGATATGCTTTATCTAAATCATTTAACAATTTTTTCTTTAAATCAACAACTGGTGTAGAAGGTTCTTGCGTTGTAGAAGTATTTGTACCAGTATCAGAACCAGTTACACTTTTGGGTTCCAAATTACTTACTGCAGCGTTATGATTTTTCTGTCTTACACTTTGGGGTGTTCCCACATTTTTTTGTGCTTTTCCTTGAGTTATTGCGGCGTCCATTTCTTTTAGTGCCGTTTTCATTGCTGGTGATATAGTGCCACTTGCTCTATCTATAGTTCCAACAGCTGTTGAAATTTCTTTAAGTGCAGTTTTAGCAAGAGCAGCAACATCATCTTTTCTTGTTGCCAATTCTGCATTTGCTTTATTAGCAACTGCAATTGCAGTTTTAACCACAGCAGGAATTTCTTTTATGGGATCAGTTGATGCCAATCCTGATGTTGCAGCTTTTTCTTTTACTTCAGTTGAGTTGGGTTGAATTTCCATATTAGGAACAAGACCGCATACATCACCACCAGCAGCAATTTTTGTCAGACCATCTTTTAAAAGAGTATCTAAAGACAATCCTTTCTTTGTTAGTGCATCTCCAAAGTCAGCAGTTATTTTTGCTAAAGAAGCAGCATATGTTAACGATGTTGGTGATAAGGCCAAAAGACTTGTTATCTCTGCTTGTAGATTAGTAGAAGGTAGTGAAGGTAATTCTGGTACTAATTTTTTTAAATCAGCAAGACCCTCATCTAATTTTGCTTGAACTGCAGCTGCAGCAACAGAAGCATCAAGATTTAAATTTGCTGTAATCTCATCTGCCATGTTATTAATCTTACCTAATACATTTTCAAGGTCTGGATTTGCACCACATAAATTTGGTATACCTAAAGTTGCCATTCTTATCCTCCAGCAAACACGTTGGGACTTCCTGCTGCCACAGAAGTACATCCAGAGATTCCATCACCAATTCTTCCAGCACCTTTAGTATTAACCTTTACTGTAGACGAACCAGATGCAATCGGTGCTGCATGAGCAGGACAAGGTGCGGGCGGGACTAAATGTCCCGTATTAACATCTCCTTGTCTACTCCATGCAATTCCATTAACAAACACATTTGGTGATCCCTCTGCTCGGGTCATTCCCGAACAATGGGCTACATCTGCATCTCCTATCCTAGTTGCTGCGGGCACGTTCTTTCTCCATTAGTTTCTGTAATCTTGTATTCCAAAGAGCCATTTCTTCATGATCTTCCTCAGTATGTGGCTCAGGTGGAACATCAGGTATAAATCTGATTACATGTTCAAAGTCTTCTGGTATATCTTCGTACTTATCATATAGCACTAACTCTCCGTTTATAATAAATTGAAATTCAGCCATTAGTTTAAATTAATCAATGCTGAATCAACATCAACCTCCGTTGTTGCATCCATATCAATAGTTGTTTCTGATTTGATATGCATAAGTGATGCTGATTTTAAATTTAAATTACTTGCTGATTGTAATGCCATAATTCCTGATGTAGTTACCAATGACATTTTCTTTGCTGATGATACAAGCATATCTTGACTTGTAATAATAGTATAACCCTGTTCATATGTTGGACTTGTTGAATCGCCATCACCAGTTACAAATAAAGTTGCATTTTTTCCTACAATTCTATTTTCTTTTCCATCAATAGTCGTATCAACATCTTTATGAATACGTCCACTTTGACTTGCTTGAATATTATAACTATGATTACCTACAATCTCTTGTTCTAGATTACCACCACCAGCCTCTTCGCCTCGTACACCAACCTTATGATAATGGTTCTTATGTATCTTTTGTGAATAGTCACCTTCTACTTCTAAATGATAATCACCTTTAACTAGATGACGTACACTGCCCTCTACTGTAAGATTAACAGCACCAGATATAAACACATTATCACTACCAGCTATAATTTTATAGTTGTCTTTAACAACCTTAGTAACTTTAGTTCCGTCTGGATGTATCTCTTCAAAAGTACCAGAGTTATGATATGTGTGAAGTCTTTCGTTGCCAGGCGTATCATCAATCTCAATCACATGTCCTGATTCACTTTCATGTACATGATTATATGGATATTCAGTAACACCAGCTGATTTGGGGTCAGGCTCATCCCAAGTAGTGCGTTTTTCAATTTTTTCAACAAACTCTTCTATATCACCGCCTTCGTCATCAGTAGCAACTATAACAGTATCGCCGCCATGGTCAGAATACATACTGCCAGGAATACTACTCATTGCTGGTTTAGTAGCAATAGGAACTTTAGTCTGTTTTAATTTTTGTCTTTTATAAAGGGAAGGATGGAACTCTTGTACAGAGCCTTGAGCTAATCTGTTTGTATCTGGTTCACCAGTAATCGTAGGGTATTGTGCTTCTGGGTCTGCAAATCCTTTGCTCCAATCTGGTTCTTCTGCATTGAAGCCAGGCAATGAACCTAAAATAATTGGTTGTTGTTTTTCTCTGCTATCACGAAAAAATCCTACAACCCAGCTACCTTCAACAAGAAACGGCGGCGTAGTTCCTAAGCCACTCATGGAAGGATTAGTTGTAGGAGCCATAACTGTTGCCCACGGCAAGTCTTCCGTTGGTATCTGGTCTAAATTTTCAGTATGAAATCCAAGGCATCGAACACGAACACGCCCCATGTATTCGGGGTCATGCCGGTCTTCGACCACACCCACGAACCATACAAAGCCATCTGTTCCCATAAAATAATCAGACATAGAAACTCCTCTATTAGTCTAATTATTTATAAGGATTTAATGCAAGTCGGGGTCACGCCCCAAACCTTTTCCTTCGGCTGGAGTGTAGTCGTATTCTTCTATATCATATTTCGATTTCGGATTCGCATCTTGGATTTGCAGTAATGCTTCCATTGCGTCATTATGCATCATACCATCGCATACTATATCCTTTTGGATAATTCTGTATCTTATCATGGTGGGTTATTTAGTGTTTTGTACTTTCTCTTTATTCCACTTTTCTCGCCATACTATATCTAGATTACCAGCAACGATAATACGCTCATGTTTACATTGCAATGGTGGAACCTCATGATTTAACCATGCTGGAAATATAACCAATTGATTTTCTTTTGGATGTACAACCGTATCAGGATGTATACCATTTGACGGTAGTACGAGGGGAGAACATCTTGCACAACCATTTACATTATAGACAAAGGCCCAACTAGAGGGCCAATGAGAATGAGGTTTAGTTTCTTCACCTTGCTTGTATATCAATCCCCAACACTCTCGTATTCCATATTCTATTTCTTCGGGAGAACCATCAGGGGAACTTCGACCGGCTAGAGGGTTCTTCTGTGCTAACCGTATTGCAGCAGCTCCTATCTTATGTACCTCATCAGAAACTTCATGCAAATCCCAACGAGTACGAAAACACTTTGCTCGTGTTCTCTTACCGTCTTGGTCACCACTCTCTCGTATAGTATTTTCAATAAGAGAATTGTTCAACTCTTGAAATTCCGCAATCACGGGATAAGAATTGGTAAAGGAACCCTTTTGAGATGTTACATTATTTAACAGTCGCTCAAGATAACTCAAATTATTATTCCTTAATTAATGATAAACAGTATTCTCTGTATTTTGATCTAGGGATAGCTTTGCTAAATCTAATAGTTCATGCATATGGTCTTTAGGTAGAACCACAGAATACATTTGCATAGATGCCTTTAGGAGCAACGCTGCTGTATCCATAATAGAATTAGGGTCTTCAAAGTCTGTCATACCATGACAAAGTATTTGAATGTTCTTTTGTTTAAGGTTTAATGTTTGTTCCGCCATTTATGCCTCTCTTAGTATGTCCTCAACAAGTACAAAGTCATCACAAAGACGTTGTGGTATTGTAAAGTAAATACTTCCCATGTTCTTAGGCTTTACAGGAACATACCGTTTAAGTTTCTTAGAGAAATACTGAATCACATCATTCTCTACACATAGATTCACATAGGAATCCTTGTCAGAACATACTTCTGTTATTGTTCCCGTTTTTACAGACGTAATCAAATTATCAGAGTACGTCTTGTATTTAACCTTATCACCAATGTTATACATAATATTTATTCCTTTGTTTAGGGGTGGTAACCAGCTTTACCGTTCTGGTAAGCTTGTGAATTATAAGACTGTTGATTCGCACGTTCTCGTTCCATGACGCCTGCATGACACGCTCTTCGCTCGCCGTAGGTAGGGTATGCCTCACATTCGGGAAAACGGGCTGGGGGTAGTCCATACCGATACCGATTAGGGCCAGTATAAGGACAAGGGCCTCGTACAATCACCGTACCATACGGAGAAGTATAACAAGAGTTCGGGTCAAGGTTTCGACCTATCTCCGCCCCTGTCATCGCACCGACCACCGCACCAAGCGCAGTCGCTACGGTTTTGCCAGAACCAGAACCAATCTGATTACCGATTACTCCACCCGTAATACCGCCTATCACAGCACCAGACTGTGAGTGAGTAGGGCCATGTGCAACACAACCACTTAACAATAAACCTATCGCTGCAACACTTACAGCATTTTTAAATTCCAACATCTTTTAAACTCCACATCATCATACCTAACAAAACAACATACAATGCAGCCATTCCAAATGCAAACATTAATACATACTTTACCAACTTAGCAAACCACATTCTACTTTTCTTCTTCCTTACAATACACAACATCATTCTTGGTGAATATATAAGTATGACAATTCAACTTCATCATATAATCCACCATTTCCTTCGTACTCATATCCTTACAGACTTTCTTCCCTTTAAACATACGCCATACTGCACAGTCTTTTCCTGATACTTTAGAAACAACATTATCAACTGTGCCTTTGCCCGTAGTGAGTTGGGAAACAACATCTGCCCCACTTATCAAAGTAAGTATACCAGATGAAACACAACCTGTCAAGAAAAAAATGCAGATACTTACAATTATTACTCTGTACATTATATTCCATATTTATAAAATTAGATACAATAAAACAAGATGTATAACTGTAACAATTACCATCCCTTGAATAAAGCCCCACATATATGCGTTCTTTGGATTACTCCAAGGAAACGGTTTTTCAACCCGCCCAGTTTTGAGGGGTGGCCTTACTTTACCATGTAAATTGTTATTCATCGTCCGATATCCTTTATATCTCTTAGACACCTTATTGCATTTATAGATTATCAACATCAGCTCAGTCTAAAGGGCCATAGTCGAAAAAAGGAATGGCGACAGTCCACCTAGACATGTAGTCAATATACGAAAGACCATTCGAGTCGCCATTCAAGTTCATTGTGTATATACTATACCATATCCTACATCATTTGTCAAGCATTAAATTTCGCCATTAACTTCCATCTTGTACTCAAGGCCTAATACTGGCGCCACTCGATATGCCTCTACTTCCCATGGCTGCCTCTCATAAGGTACATTATCATAGTCCCTATAACGGCCGTCCTTACATAACCACTTCCTACGGTAGCCGCCCCTAAAGTACTCCTTGAGTTCTCCACGCACACTTTGTTTTACATGTACCATCTCATGGCACAGGGTATCAACAAAGGCCTCCCAGCCCATCTCCCTGTACAGCCGATGGTCTACATCAATGTACAGATCACGGTCATCATCCCCAGCATAACAGAAGCCCCAGGCCCCCTCTTCGTAGGTCTTTCTGAGAGTAACAGTGATATCAAGGGCCCTGTGGCGTGGGAGCAGCCGCTCCAAGCAGAACCATACAATGTCCTCAGCCAGGGCCCTGTCTCTCTTGCAGCCACCCATAACTTCAACACCAATCATATGAACCTCTTGTATTTCTTAACCATCAACATACTAAAGCTACCACACTCAGCACCCTTTGTCAAGTCTTTTTTGCACTTTTTTTGAATTTATTTGCGGCCGCCTGCCTCTCAGGCCCCCCTATATGGAGGCCCCCCTTTGAGCAGCCTCTGAGAATTCCTCTAAAAATCCTGCCATGTCCGAGCATTCTGAGCTCATGTGCTGTGGACTTTAATCACAATAACTCTATGTTATTTTTTACCTTTTTTAATATTCTCCGCAATATCCCATAATATCCCATCATTTCCCATGCGTATGATTTCTTCTATCGTTCTTTTACATCCTATACAGATATTGTTCTCATCGAGCACACATACTCCGATACAAGGAGATTTATTTTCCCCCATAGCAAGTACTCAAAATAAACACTAGTAATATTATTCCGATAGCAATATAATGTCCTCTGTATTCAAAGAATTTAACTTGTAATTCTGTAAGAAAATCCATTATTACCAGCCCATCATCATTCGTGTTTCTTCTGGTACACTATCCATTGTAAAGGGTGGTTCAAATGTTGTTATTATTTCACAATGCAATGCACCTGTTCCCCTCATTCCAGCAGCGTATATATCCTGTACAATTGCGTCTGCAAATGGGCAAAAAGCACTTGTTAATGTATGTGTTATTGTTATTTCTGATTCTTTTTGGTCTATGACTATATCGTAAATCAATCCCAAATCATAGACGTTTATGGAGATTTCGGGGTCAAATACTTCCCGTAAATTTGCAATTATATGGTCTTTATCTATGGGCATTTCTAGATTTTCGGAGTTCTTTTTCAGTCCTATACCATGAAAGGAAGTCTTCTTTGGTAATACCTTTTTTAGCGAAGTTTTCACATTCTTTTAGTTTTTTTCTTTGTATTGTGGTTTTCATTATGAAGCCTTTCTTATAAGTGAATACGATGATACTACAGAGTATTTAGAATAATTTATTGAAGTTGTAGTAATCATCATTATTACGGAAATAATCATTATTAATAAGGTCAAACTCTTAATCAACATAAAACCAGTATACCACACTAGGCAACTTTTGTCAATAGGGTAAGTTATTGATTTAATTGGTGTAAGCGCATCTGTACTTTTACTTCCTCTTGGCCGAGCGAAAAACTCCCCATTATTGCGAATATTATGAGAAGTATATACGCTATTCTTATCATTTTTCGTAGTCTGGAGGCATAGAGAACATACCTTCACCCTCTTCTGGGCATTGTATTATGATATAGAAATACAGTGGGCTTATCTCCAGCTCCTCAAATACGGACTTCTTACCCTTCTTTCGTAACCATTTGTCCTGTAACATATACGCTTTTTCTTCTAGTTCACCCAAGCATCGAAACTTTACTTTGTTATGAAACTGCATATGGTGTACCAATTCATGTAATAGCACGCTGTCGTGTACGGGTTTATCGTGTTTTTTTAATAAGGGGTTTAGGTATACAATCTTTTTTTCATGGTCATACAGACCCATTGTAGTGTCCTTACGAGTACCTAGAATGGTCGTTTTCCCTATGTTAGCACATATCTCTTTGCTCTCTTCTGTTCTAGGATTGTCGCATCCGTAGAGCATATGTTTGAGTGTCTTACCGTCCTTGTATATTACATCTGGTGCTGGTGGCACTGCCCATCCTGTTAGAGTAGATACCCACAGCATCAGTCCTATTACGAGCTCTTTCATCGCCATACTTCCTTGCTCTTTGGACACATAACCATATGGGTTCTATTGGGGCCTCCAGCGTTCATAAACGAATGTAGTTTGGTTGTGTTTACGAAATACACATACCCATTGGCAGGTATATGCAACAGTCGAGCACTGGTTAGTGCGTCCTTATCCCGAAACAGAAACAGGGCATCCTCATGTGTATCCAGCGCCAAATGAAATCTATGCGTTCTATCCGCATGTATGCTATAGCACTTGTTCTTGGGAAGCATCATGATACGAGAACGACATACATCAAGGTCGCTCATTATGTCTTCAAATATGGTATCATGGTATAATGGGTTGGTTATGCGAAAGTCTTGTTCCGTAAGGTGTGGCCAACGCTTGATACTTCCGCACCCGTCCGTCCATTTATCCGTATCATTTGCGGAATACTGTAGACAGGTCTGACTATCCTGATACCATTGTACCTTTTTAGATAATTCTCTCCACTCTGCCCGTACTGTTTCTAGGTCATAGTGAAAGTCGGTACGAATTACAAAAGCATCAGAATAGTATTTTTCTTCTTCATACACTAAAACTCGCTCCACATCCACATGATGAGGTTTGCATTGGATTTCTTATAGTTAAAAAACTACCACCCAATTCCTCTACATAATCTATTTCGGAGCCCATAACGTATATCTCGCTCATAGGGTCTAGAAGAAGAATTCCCTCTACGGGTTTACTCCACTGAATACGCTCATGTTCTGTTGTGTCGGTTTGACCCCACACATACTCAAAACCTGAGCATCCGCCACCTTTCACTCCAAGGGTAATATAACCACCCCCCGAAACAGATGACATATAATCTTTTGCACGCTCTGTTAATCTTACAGGTGTTTTATCCATATGAGTATTTAGTTATACCAATGGTTCTCGGCTCCTATTCTATTTGCTTTACGCAATAGGTCAGCGAGAACAATATCCCAATAATTGGCAGCCCAAGGTGTACCAGCACGCTCTCTCGCATCAAAGGCTGCTTCGATACGATTATTCAGCGTTTGCTCTGGATTGTTTAGTCCCTCTTCGGTAAATTCTTCGGCCATTTGTCATCTCCTTCACAGGGCATTATAGTTCTAGGGCACTTGCCCACAAACTCCTCAAGAATTTCCTTGATAACTTCCTGTGGTGGTGTATATGGTAGACATATCGCATGTATGTCGGGGTCTTGTAGCTTAAGTCCTTGTCGAGCTTCCAAACACGCAACCATACTCGGCATTTGTGTCTCGTATGGTGCGCTATTCATTACAGTTACGACAAGTAGTGCTGCTTTAATCACTTTGGTTCTCCATCTCTTTAATACGGTGTTCCAATACCGCTATTGTTGTATGCAAATGTCCTGTATCTTCAGGCTGAATTCTTGACTTGAGTAGTTGAATTTCATTCTTTAATACGGCACATGCAAGTATTTCTCTTGAATCCATGTTGGTTCCTTTCTATGCTGCTTCCTTGTACTTCTTATACCAATAATGACTACTAGAACGCAATTCGTCATTAGACTCACGCACATATTCCAGTACATCAGTAATGACCTTTGCTTGTTTCACGGCCCAATCATCACCACGATCAGCAATCTGCTCAATGATGTATTGCACATAGTCGATTGATGGGCAGGTAAAGCCAGGCACGTTGGGTGCTGACTTCTTTGCTGCATCAATCTTATTTTGTTTCTTGGTCATCCCAATACTACCTTCTCTACCATATCAACTGCGTCCATCGAAAATCCACCAATATGCCAATCATATGTGCCATATGGTGTATCTCTTAACTTCCAATCATAGATGGTAGCGGTAATAGGACGTTCACCGTCTTCATCAACAACGGTAAATAACAGTTGCCAATCAACTGTGGTTTTATCTCCACCACCAATATATGTAGGTTCTCCGAACTTCTCTACAAGTGTAGAGTAATCCGTTTTGATGTATCCTTGTAATGATGTGCCGTTTACGTTAACGGCCTCATCATTTTCAAAGGTCACAAAATCAAGCATTCAACAGCTCCTCATTCGTTGTTTCTAACACCACATAACCATCAAAATACTCATCAAATGTCTTGACAAGTTTCTTGTAATCACCAGATTTCATTCTGGTAATCATGGTTTCTATCTCATCAGAGGCATAACCAACGGTTTTTGCAAGTCTCCCCGCAAGTCCCAGCAGAGCCCATGCGTTACCATCTGGGCCATCCAGATTAATTACATTCTTGGGTATTGTAGGTTTCCGTATCATTCTACTTCCTTCCATCCAACATGGTCACACATGTACTTCTTAGTACCAACTAAAACCATATCACCAGTGCTCGTGCTTCGACAAGCATCACCACCAAATAACTTAGTTACACCCTCATTATTCCACCATGCATCGTTGATGCTGTTGGTGAGCATAAAGGCCTTTTCACACTTCTCCATATCAGACAGAGCAGGGTCTACCTCTACAAACGCAACAGTAGTAGGCGCATCCTCAAAGGCTGAATGGATAACAGCGACCTTTTCACTCAAGGTCGATTTTAAGTTCCGATATAGTGCTTCCTTCTTACCCATAATATCCTTCTTCCGTGAAGTAACCAATACCTTTTTTGGCGTCTATCTCACTCGCCAGTATCCAAGTATGAGAACCATTGTCCCACTTGACCTTGACTTCCTTCTCACGGGGGCCAACATCGAAAGTCTCAATAGTAACAACCTCACCGTTATAGAGTTCAGTATATCCACCGAAATCACCGATAATCTTTGTACCTAATTCAACCATGTTTCTCTTTCTTTCTCATCATCAATATATACATATTAACACATAGAACAGGTTTTGTCAAGAAGAAACTTCACTCGTAAGTCCTTGAAATCATTCCCTTTCTGAAATAATTTCAAAGTTTTTCTCGTCTAACCAGCGCATTTCACCAGTTTTTAACGATTTTATGGTGGGAAATCTTGGTGTGGGCATCATGGCTATAACCCCTTCTGGTAGTCCTAAGACCTTCCATTCGGTTCCATGTTCCCGAATACGGTTCTTGCCGTGATTCGTCTTACCCCTGAGAGTCAAAATCATTAGGGGCGGCCTGCTTCCATATCAAACAATTCCCTACCGTTGAACAGAGCCAAGAAAAACTCTTTCTTGGTCAAACCGTCCGTATCGGGGATTGTGACCATCACTTCAAGGTCTATACCAGCCTTGGTACGGACGT
>VTLG01001653.1_pt1 | contig 40308 bp, 18 predicted proteins | sample 4694571 | NCBI WGS metagenome assembly VTLG01 (sample SAMN12604809, study PRJNA352737) | marine metagenome | biome: ENVO:00000447; feature: ENVO:00000209|ENVO:00000569|ENVO:01000036; material: ENVO:00002151; isolation source: viral sequences binned using virsorter ... | reverse complement strand
TTCTATTGGGCATTAATATTCTCGAAGACACTCCTTCTGTCATCAAAAATCCATCGAACCTATTCAGATTTATACACTGGTCTACCCTTGCTTTGATCGTGTCATTAATATTTATTGAATTGTCTGAATCATAAATCATAAGATTCATATGGTAATGATCAGGACGGGCGTCACATTCATCTTTAGGAAGAACAAGCGAGGTGCTTTCTCCTTCAAACTGGTCTTTATCCAGACCTACTGAAGTTGGCGTTTTTGAACGGGATGGATCAAATTCAATTCTAGAGTTTACTTCTCTATGAGCAGCGCTCTGTACATTAGAATCTCTTCTGTAGCTTACGGTTTTTGGATACAGCTTTGCTTCGTTATTTGTTGTTAGATGGCTTTCATCAACAAGAATGAATGTTGATTTTCCAGAATAGTTTCTTGCCCCTTTTAACATTCTTTCTCTGTACGCATGAACACCCTCATCTTCATGAACTTGATCGTATAAATTAATAAATGTATCTAAGTAAGTTTCAATGTCCACCTTAGAAATGATGTGATTTCCATCAATAGGAGTTAATGGACATCTTATCCATTGCACACTCTCTCCGTCTTCTTGCGGAATGTCTTCAGAGACGCATTCATAACATTCTCCTCTTTTTTCTCCGGGTTTAACTTCTTGCTGAAAAGCCGTACATGCTTTATCCGTATAGAAACCTTTTATTGCGCAGGCGGGAGGACAGCCATCTTCAAACTCTTTTTCTCTTTCCTGTAGGTCTAATGGTTCGTCATTATTTGGATCTGCATCAGTATCTGGGTTTCTTTTACCAATGACCCATTTTCCCTTAAATACTTCCTCGCATATGTGCATATCAGCTTCTTCATCTGAGAATATTTCTATCCATTCTCCAGCTTCTTTGTCATCGAATTCATCTTTATCTGCACATTCTTTTATATTTTTCCCTTTTCCGCTTCCGTCTGCTTTATAGCAATAACCCATTCTTGAACCTTTGCAGGTTGCTTTATAGGCTATTGTCCCACTAATCATAATTTTTTCATAGTAATTTTTAGGATTAATGTTGTCATCAGTTGTAGAACTTGTAGCTCCAAGTTCAGGAGCTTGAATAACAGTATTCAAAAATTGAGGAATCCATATATGCTCATTGTCTTCGCACTCCTCTTTTGTTTTGTAATTTTTGTTGTCAGCACACTCTCCAATTGTTGGATGATAAATATTAGAAAAACTATCAATGGCAACGTCTTTTTTCTTTGCAAATTTACTTGAGTCAATAATCGAATGGATTGACTCAGGTAGACTTTGACTATCTCGCCAAAGTTGGCCTGTTCTTCCGGGTGCTTCAATATCGTTGTAGTGATCAGAACTTGCTCGTCTTAAGCTTTCCAAATTATCAGGACTCATATCTTTACCTTTTGGCCACATTTGTGACTTAGTAGTTCCTGAAATTGTCTGTGTAGCTACTGGGAATGGATTGTTTCCGTATGGATATTTTAGTTCCTTGTTAACAATCATGTCAGACAATGCAATACCTTTAGTGAAGGGAGTGTCATACTCGTCTTGATGGTTTACAGTTTCATTTTTGTCAATATCCTCAACCAGTTGTATATTTTTATCAACTGGGCCTGCAATTTCATCACCATGCTCATTTAAAGGGGCATATCTGATGTCGTTATAACGAAGATGTCGATCTTTTCGACTATTCTTGTTTATTAATGGAGTAATGTCATTTACTTTAATCAAAATAAACTTATTCGCTCGATTAGTTCTCTTGTATCCTACAAACTCTCCGTCTTCGTTATATTCTTCTTCTTTCGGTGTGTGTATTGTTTCTGAAAGAACAGTCCCTCTTAGGAATGGATTGGCTGATTGTTTATTTCTTGTGTAGTCATCTTTAGAACTTGATTCGGCTTCAGCTGGTCCAGCCATTCCTACACTGACTATTGTTCCTGCTGCATAAGAACATGTACCTCCATGAGATTTAGCAACTAAAGTTCCTGCTCCAGTGATATGATTTACATCAATAATGTCATGTACTGTTAAGACTTCTTTTCTCTTGTCTTTAGGACCCATTTCAAATCCTACAGTTCTACATATATGATTTATATGACCACCTGTTGAACATGCAACAGCTCCATTCCAAATTGCGTCTTCCCCTATGCCAAAATCTAACCCTTCATATTCACAACAGTCCGTGTTTGCACATGGGCCTTTTGGTCCACATGTTTTTTTAGACACGCATTTGCCTGCAAACATATACTTTCTGTCTGGATCGCCATATTCTAAAGGAAGTTCATTGTCTGAGTTTGTACGATGTTGCTTCCATTCTTTGCAGCTTCCTCCTATATCTTCAAAACATGGTGGATCACCATCAACAGAATTGATCATTCGTCCATCTTTTAAACTTATATGTGTTTCCGCGTTATGGAATGAGCAGTTTGTTATTTCCGCCCATAACTTTATGCTATCATTTTGGTATGTTGAAGGTGATGGTCCAAGACCTCCGTCTCTAAGTTCTCCTTCTTCAATAGAAGGTATTGAATTCCCGCATCCTAGAACTAGACGCATATAGTGAGCATCTTCTGGAATTTTGGGATCGTAAGCGTCTCTGTATTCAGTTACTTTTCCATTATCTATTTTCTTTGGTACACCTGACCGTGTTAACTGAGGCATATCACATCCAGCACAATCTGCGTTTACATATACAAGATTGTCAGCTGCCTCTATGGTCACGTCCTTATTGCAGTTTAAGAAAGGAAACTTATGAGACTTTCTTGGAAGAGCCATACCGTCAGATGCTCTGTGAAAGACTTCGCATTGATGTGTCCCGACTGTACCCATTAATGTCCACGGAGTTCTCCATACTACCCCGTCATATGTCAGATCGGAAACTACTACATCTTCTCCGTACTCTATATTACCTATGTTCAGTCCCGGACATGTGCTACTTACTGGTTGGTGCGCTAAGGCTTGATCATAACATTCGCTGAATTTTAGTGTGCCTGAATCTGCCATTGCGCCACAACCTAAAGCAGTGGCTGAATTGTCATGGTAGAATGTACCATCATCTTCTTTTCTGGCAAGCGTAGGGTCATTGAATGGAGAATCGGGTATTTGGGATTTACAAGATTCTTCTCCATAAATGGGGCTTGCATGTATCTTGTCTGTTTCGCATTTGGCAGCTACATTACTTGGAAAACATGAACAAGGATCAAATTGCCAAATATATTCAACTGCTCCTGCCCCAGTACAAGTAACGTTGACTTCGGAACCTGCCTCGTCACCGTCTTCTGATGGAGGAGAGGATGTGCAGCTGGGTTCGGCGCAAGAAATTACTTCTGTCCAGCTTCCCTCCATAGATGGAGGCTGCGTCCATCTATATGTCGCAGTGTATTCACTACATGCTCCTCCTTCTCTTACTCTCTTTATGCATATAGCCCTTAATTTTCCAAGGTCATGAGGACCCAAGTTTGCCTCATCACATTGCCCCATTTTTTCTACGAAGTAATCACAGTCTGGATATTCTTCTTGATTTTTTGTGCAACTACAGTCCATGACTTCTCCGTCACCTTCTGCACTGTCGAAGCAGCAAGAGTCTCCGTTTTTGTCTACACGAGCAGTGTCTTTGACTTGATCATTCGGAATCCATTCATCTCCAACGTAATAACCAGATCTTGTGTCGGCTTTATATTTTATTGGCACGCCGTTCTGATCACTGAACACATCTGAGCATCTTCTGCAATTTGTTGTTCCCCTCTCATTTATTCTTCTTCTTAAGAAGGTTTCACAATGGTCCGAAGTTGTCAAAGGTGTAAAGTTTCCACCTATTTTAGTGCAAGCCCCTAACGAATAAGCTTCCCATGCGGTTTTTCCATCTTTTTCGCATCTACCGTAATTCCAAAAGTTATTTTTACAATCTTCTAAATCGTCATATGATTTTAATAGCCATTTATTACCACTTACATTTTCACAGTCTTCTTTATTTGAGAATGAGTAGTTCGGAACGTCTTGTGCATCTACACAAACGTATTCATCTCTTGTCAGCTCACATGGATGGAAATAAGGATCAGAGCAACACCAACCGTCTCCAGTAGCATAATTCCACCAGTCTTCTCCAACCCATATGTTTTGTTCACTTACGCACTTTTCTTTTGCCGCTGCCGGATCTTTTTTCCATTCGTATGAATCTGGGTCAGACTTACATTCAGACTCGCTTTTGTCTGCTGGAGTAGATGTTCCTTTGTTTACGCATATGTAATCTTGTACGCCAAACAATATGTCAAAATCTTCTATACCCCTAGACCCATCGCTAGTGTTGTCAATACAAACATTTGGTTCATAACAAGGATTGATTTTGCAAGCTGATATATTTAGATATTCACTACTACGAGTGCTAATTGCTGCATGTAAGTTTTCTGGCATGTAGTGGTCATTACATACAGGACAGATTCCTTTTTGCTCTATTCCAACGTAAAAACCATTTGCTCTATAATCCCATCTGAAAGACGATCCTGAAAAACCAGCCCTGTATCTAAGCGCCGGATCTCCACCAATCAAATGTTCCATGTTTGGATCAGTTGTTCCATCATCCCATGTTGTCCATTTTCCAGTAAATGGGCAAGACCTATAAACGCCAACTCCTACTCCGCTGCTTGCACTGTAATCATCCTGTTGAACGATCAGTTCATGTAGTAAAACTACGACACCCGAACCTGATTCAGCGGCTACCACTTGGGTTACTATCATGTTTCCGTTTTCGTCAGCGTCTGCGAATGGGTTGTATACCTCTTTTCCTTTTCCGTTAATAGATTGGTTGACTATACTTGTTGCTGTGCAATTGCTGGAATCATGAGTTTGAAAGTCAATAGCAAAATATGCTTCATGTGTATGAGCTGTAGAAAAAGTAGGATCAACCCATTCATAACCTTCACCAGCAGCTTCTAACAAAGAGTCAAAATCTAAAAAGCCTCTTATTTCATCAAGTTGTTCAGGAAGGAGTGTTTCAGTTTCTGTTTTCACCCTTTCTGCTTCATTAGGATAGCTATTAGAACACGCTCTTCCTTCATATTTAGTATCAAAAGATATACCATTAACAAGACCCTTTGCAAACAATTTAAGAGGTTGAGCCTTTTGAGTAGCTTCTCCTACCGCAAAATGTAAATGATTCCAACCTGCGTTTGTACCGACGTCGCTAACAGTACCTAACTCACTTTTTTGCAGGATAGTGTCCCCTTCTTCTACAGCTATGTTTTCCAAATGTTCATAGACAGAATACCACCGAAGAGTAGGAGGAAGCTCTGCGTCTTCACATAAAAAAGTACCATCCATAGGCTGTTTGTCGCAGGTGTAAAGCTCAAAAGTGTCTGGCAAAGCATTTTTTACTACGAAGAATGGAGCTGGGTCTGGCTTTTTGCCATTTATTACATAACCATGACAAGCATAATAGTTATCTGGACATGTCCCATCGTCGTTGTAAGGACAAGAGGCATCTGGATTTACTATTACTTCTTCATTTCGAGTATCAAAGGGTCTATATCTCTTTTCTTCCCATTGTGTTTCTACCCACTCTCTATTGGTCATGACATTTGCGGCAAAGTTTCCTAATACATCACGAATGTCTACTAAGTCTCCATCTCTTAAATGATGAGATGGTGATGTAATTTTTATAGGTTTTTCATTGCTAGCAAATTGAACTCTACCGCTTCCTCTGGTTCCAATACATGTGTCATTAATAAAACTAATTTGTTGTTCATGAATTGGGTAAAGGCCAGTTCTCTCCCAATATTCGGGAGAGGTTCCTTCCTCAGAGTTTATCGCATTATGGTCTTCAAAAGGTATATCTTCTGTGTGATACCAAGTTGGAATTCCTTCATGCAAACCTGAGATTAATCTGCTTTCATCCCCTGTTCCTATAGGTTTAACAGGAGCGATGTATGGCCCTTGTCTTTTTGTGTAATGGCCGATATTGTATTGTGTAAATGTTCCATCTTCAGCATCGCAAGTTTCTCTATCCGTTTCTTTACCTTCTTCACCTTCTTTTTCACAAAATCCCTGCGGAGTACCAAAAACAATATCAGCCAAATCATCTGGTATGTCTCCGGCCTCATGACATGTTCCTGTTTCAAAGTTGTTTGCACATTCTTCTCGCCATTTACCGCCAGCTCCCGGCTCACCGCCGCCTATTGCACTATCTATGTCCCTTTCGCATTCTTCCTTAGTTTCTGCAACATTTCCATATTCATATTCTGTAGTTCCGGGTTTATATCCTACGACAACTTTAGCATCTTCTTTTCCTTCCCGTACACATGTTTTTATATACATACAACATGGAATCCATTCTCCAGTACACGAAGATTCATCAAAGCCTTTTTCAAAAGTACCATCAGCCTGTTTGCAAAAACCAGCTGATTCACAAGTACCCTCACCGAATCCCGGATTGCAACCATAGACAAATACTTCTTCTCCATTTTCAAGCGCGTCTGGATCAAGATACTCAAACCCACAAGGATGGTGCTGATCCACCTCATTATCGAGATGCGGAATCCAACCAACAGCGTCCATTCTGGTACATTCGCCTTTTCCTAGATAACCTATATGCCCTTTTATCCAATCATCGAATTTAATAGAAACGTCGTCGCAATAAGCCTTATAATCTGGATCTTCTATACTTCCCGGAAAGAGCCAGTCAAAATACAGGAAGTAGTCTTGCCCATAATTTACAAACCAATGCCCAGCAGCCCAACCAGTATGTTCCCTACTAATACACTGATTCCAAATGACATAATCTGCTTTAGCTTGCTCAATAGTTTTTGCTCTAAGCTGTTTTTCTTCAGTAGCTTTGAATGGTTGAGGCTGAAGATTAAACTTTGAAAAAGTGTCTGCACCTTTTGGATTTAGAGAGTTTATATAAGAACCCTCGAAACCCGCTCCATAAGAATACACAAAGTTATTGCAATATGAACTCTGATCTGATCCATAATCATCTCTTACATGGGTTGTTGCTCCGTCTGCAACTCCGTCACGGTCAGCATCTGGATCTCTACACCACCAATCATACACATGTCTAAACATAGCGTCTGATGGAAATGGCCCGCTTAAAAAGGTATTAGGTGTTATAAAATCCTCTACTCCAGATATATTCCACCAGTTATAAACTAAATCATGCAGACCATATTTCAAGTCCCACATGGGTTGTGTTTCTCTCCAAAACGATCCGTAATGCGGTTTTGACATGTCTCTCTTGGTAACAGTATCTAAACCTGTGTAATCAGCGCCTTTTGGAGTTTCTCCATCTCTTATAGTTAGATTAAAGTTAGAGTCATTCAGCATTTGGTTTATTGGTATTCTGAGTACTATCTCTTCTCCACAACCAGTTCTGAACTCATTTGCTCTTGATGCCCATGTGTAAGTGAAATCTTCTTCTCCAGATGGGCGATAGTTGTTGTTATTAAGATCTTCGCAGTGTTTTTGATCGTTTATATTCCATTTATAGATCTTCTTATCTTCATCAGATGGTGAAGTGCCTATGCAGTCTCCCCCATCTTTATTGCTTCCTGAGAATTTTCCGTCTTCAAAACAAGATTCCCAAAAACGACAAGGTCTAATCAAAAGAGTCCAAAAAGTATTTTTCCCTTGTATGTTTTGTATATACGAAGGTTCTCTATCCCATTGATTTATTGCTGGTATTTCCGGAGGAAGTAAAACGTATTCTTGGTATGGGCTAAAGCATGTTGGGTTTTCAAGATTTGAATCTTTAGTCAAGAGTCCATCACCACCTACCTTATTTCCAGCAAATTGAGGGGTCCTTGAAGCGTGGTTTTGGTCTACTATGTGTTTTCCACAACAAGATTCTTTTTCATATTGGTCTTCTATCCACTCGTTGGATCTAAATTTGTTTTGCCGCCATACGTTATTTTTGTTTTCTTCACATGTTGATTTGTCTGTAGCATCTTCTTTATCAAAAGTTTTTTTGTTCCAACAATAAGCGTCATCATATTTTCCCCATCTAGATTCACAAGAATCTAAATCTGCAAGAACCCATTTGTAAGAAGGCGAGATACAATTTTCTTCGCTTATTTCAGCGATTTTCCCCTCATCTATATTCAAGCAATATGGCTTTACAATAGTGTTTTCTTTACCTAGCCCAGTTTCGGCTAAATCTAATTCTTTTGTACAATGACCTTCTGAAGTGCAGCTTTCTTCATCTGCATACAGCCATTTATGAGCGGTCCATTCTGCATTAGAATCAGCATTTGTACATTCTTCTTCTGTAACACTTCCAGTAAGAGAATCACAAGTACCATGAGATTTACAATCTTTTGGGTTTTTATGAGTTGTGTTTTCGCATACTTGTTGTATTTTTGAACCAGTAATAGGATCTCTACAATGCGGCCTCTTTAAAAGAGGGGTAAATCCGTCAACAATGCAAGGCAGTGTATAATCTGCTGGTTCATGATATATAAACTGGTCGCTTTCTTGGCCAGTAGTATTTTCATAGCTATTTACTTCAACTAGACCAACATATCCATCAACTGCTACTCTTAATCTGTCTAACCTTTCCTCGTCCGCTTTGAATAAATTTTCATGATCAAATTTGTTGTAGTATATTGAATGATTAACATCTACAGGACTAACAAGACTTTCCCAGTCGCCTTTTAAAGCTAAACATTCTTGTTCAGTACCAGCTCTATGATCTGAACAATAACCTTCTTGGCTATACAAATGATCAAACGTACCGTTTCTTCCAGTAAGCTTGTCTTCCCAGTAATAATCATGAACTTTGCCGTCTGGATACCCATGCTCTTTTATGTAGTAATCTTCTATATATCTTGGTGTTGTGCCAGCGTTTTGATTTAATGCTCTATTATACTCTTGCTGACTGGGATTTCTTCTTCTTGAAAAACTCCAAATGCCATCTTCGTCTATACCTCCAATAAATTCCATGAAATCTGCTGGGTCTAGAAAGTCTCCAGCGTCTTCGTTATTTTTTGGTTCAAAACGAGAATTTGCCCAATGGCAATCAGAAGGGCTAGACCGAGTATAAGTCTCTGAATCGCCTCTAGATGAAGTATATCTACAGGAATCAAAATCAGATATTGGCAAACAGGGGAATCTACCCCTCCAAGCTCCAGACGAATAATGCAATACAATTGTATCGTAATAATCTTTTGAAGAAAAATCGTATGACAGTCCACGCCTATTGTGATGATCATACAACCCTCCATCTCTTGCTACAGTAATTGCCAACTGTTGTGGAAGTATTGTTGTGGCAGTAGGTTGAAAGGGGTGAGTGGAACCAGTATTTACGCAGCCACAGCCTTCAGTACAGAATCTACCGCCTCTTCTATCATGCAGAGTATTTGGATCTTTTTGAGGTATTAAATAAGAATGATCTGGTCCCCAATGTATTCTATGAGTCCAGTTATTCTTAATAATATACGACGAGGATGTGTTATGATCTGCTAACATCCAGTCATATCTGCTTACGTCATATTCTCTTGGGTCATATGAAGTATCCCAAGGATCACCAATCGCCATCTATTAGTCCCTATGTATTGGTGTAAGAAGTAGATGTAACTGCATAGTCATCATCTGGACCACAATCTTCACCAGTAGCAAAACCTTGTGCAAAAAACTTTCTAGAACAAGCTGCCATTTCTCCCCTATCGCATCCAGCATGGCTAATAATTTCCATGCCATAGAACTCAGCTTGCAATATTGCATGAACAGCTATAGTCTCTTTTACGGTTATCTTTTTACCACCTTGGCCACCACAACCATCAGTTTCAGACCTAACATATTCATGAGTTATTCTTCTACCAGTATCATAACTGAAAAACGTGTCTCCTACCATTAAGCCCTGTCCCAAAGGATTGTCTATAAATATTTTTTCATATAATATATCCTTGGCTGCTTCTGTCCAATCTCCGTCATCAATTTTTTTCTTTATACCTTCTAGCTTGCCATAATAGCTAGAACCCCATCCATGACAAGGGTTTCCAGCTCTTCTAGCATGAGGATTACCATTTTCGGCTTTTCTAAATTTATCAGTGCATTCTTTTAATGCTCCTGTTCCTCCCACATTTTCAGATAATTTTCTTATTATCAATCCATCATAAAAAGGGACACATGCATCAGCAAAGTCACCACAAGCAGTTTGATTGCCAAATGTTTTACAAAGTCCACACCAATTATGATCTTCTGGGTCATAAACCTCAATGTCTGGATAATGTATACTAGTAGGAAAATAGCTGTTATAGTTACAGGCTATTGTGGGGCAGGGATTTCTATACAGTCTTCCGGGAGAGTTTATATTTCCGCCTACGCCCAAGTTAAATGAGTTATTACCATCCATTCCAGCTTTTGGAAGTATGCATTTTGCCGCTTTACATAAGTAGAAGTTTGTTACTGTTCCTTCTGAACCTCCAGCAGTCCATACTTTTCTATCTCTATCCCATCTCAAATCGACAGGTCCAACTTTCCATTTATCAGTCCTAGCTAAATGGTTAGGTATAAAGTGCTTATGGTCGTTTTTATTCCCCTGTTCGTCTATAGCCCTCATTTGTTGAGGGGTATACTTTTGTTCTCCAAAATTATCAGCTTCTTTGTCGTCTTCTTTATAGTCAGCGTCATACCTCATATTGGGAACTGGAAGACCTTCTGTGTCATAGCCCCAACCCGCCAAAACAAGAGGTCCTCTCAAAGCCATAGGTCTTGAAACTTCTCTAGAATCTTCAGGGGCTTTCACAAGAGTTGGTATATCTTTTGAATATCTTTCAACTTCAGTCGGAGCTTGTATGGTTCCGGCATCTTCATTTCTAAAGCTTTGGTTTTTATTTATATGCTGTATTTGATGGCCAGACGCATAAGGGTTTAGAGACACCGAAGTAATAAGCTGAGGAGAAGGAGCCTCCGCCCCTAAAAGCGGGTGTGTAGCACCTTCGGATGTATCTCTCTCGTCTACTACTGTTCCTTCTTTATCAGCTCTGGAGTATGGTCTTTCAAAAGTCGGCAGATTTGAATGAAGGTCTCTGTTTTTATCTTTAATAAAACCACTATCGCTTTTTACAACAAAGTTAGCTGAGAATGGAACAAACAATCCATCTAAAGAGACTCCGCCACTCCTTGACCAAGATTCATCATTAACATATTTTGACATAGTGTCAGACAACGTTGTAGTCTCTGCTGTTGTTCTAACAGCATTGATTCTCATGGCGGAATTTTTTGCAAGCGGGTGATCTTGCCAAAACATAGGACCTTTACTTGCGTCTAATTGCAGCAGTTCACTTTCCGCACTATTTGATCCAGTAAGCATCAAGTGTGTAAAGTTTTCTTGTTCCCTAGTTTCAGGTAATTGTCTCGGTAATCTTTCTCGTTTATTATCCATTAGTCTTTAAACTCTTTTATATTTCTTTTTGTTCTTCGTTGATCTTCTTCTTGTTTCTTCAAATTTCTAATCATGTCTCTTTGAGACTTTCTTAATCTTTCTTCGTAAATAGCTTGTAGATCTCCAAATCTTGATTGGCTATTGAATCCATATCTTGTGCTAATTCCATTTTCACCTACGTCTACTGCAATATCTGTAACATATGCACCTAGTGTATGGTCAAAGTCTATATCTTGTCCTTTAATTGTTGTAGGAAAATCAAACTCTGCCTGCGATCCTAATTTATGCTCTGGGCCTGAAGCTAAAGTTATACTTCCTGATTCAAATGATTTTTTGACGTGATTTTCTTTAGTTGCATATATATGATCAGTAGCAGCTTTATATAGTATTTTTTCTCCGCCAAATGCAGCTGGATGATAAGAAGCATCAATATCAAATTCAGTTCTTCCAAATCCAAAGTCAGTAACCCAAGGACCCCATCTGTATAAATTACTTTCTTGAGGAATTGAAGCGTGCCAAGGTTTCATAGCTGCTGCAATCATAGATGCTCTATCTACGTCAATTCCACCTACAGAATGTATAGTTCTATTGTTTAGAATTCTTTCTATATTTCTCAGAGCAACAGAATTATCATCTATTTGCTGGTACGTCCAAGCTAAGAATAAATCTTCACTGTTCTTGGTTTCGGATAGCGGGACTTCAAAACCTAGCTTAAAAGCAGGCTCTGTTTCTAATGTATGTGGATCTTTTGACTTTTTAACCCTATCGTTTTCTTGATAGAATATTTTTTCTGGTAAAGTTATCAATGCATATGGTCTCTTTGGACCACTTTCTCCTACGTCTAATTGGAACGTGCTATCAGCCGCAGTCCATTTATTGCCTTCAGTTTGTTCGCAGGTATCCTTCGTTAAAGGAGGATCTTCTTCAGGAAGTACTTTTCCTTCTGAGTCGAAACATTGTCCTACTGTTTTTCCAGTTTCTGGATCATTCAGATCATGGAATGTCCATATAGATCTGTCATCTACTACTGTTTTAGCTGTTTCTGTTCCTATTTTTACATAGTCATGAACTGGTCTTTTTTCGTTGGACCCAACAGTTTCATTTAGTGTTACATTTCCAGTTTCATGCATGAAATACTGCTGCCCTAAAACTCTCTCTGCATAACTTCTATCATGAAGCCAGTATATTTTTGGATCAACATCTATTTCTACATAAACCTTGCCACCAAAAGCGTCTGCTAGTTTTTTTATTTCCAGATCATCAATGTTCTCAAAATCTTCTAGAATTTTATAATTACTCATTTGAATTTTTTCAGGATCGTAATTATTAAATCCAACATCTTGCGTCTGTTCGTTCATCCTGTTGGCTATCTTTTCTGGAAAAACAGCAAACGCTCTTAGGTTGCCATCATCGCTCCAGAAATTTAGATTAGTAGGATAAGATCCATTGTTATCATTTTTTAGGTTGACTTCTCCTCCGGGCCAAGCGCTATTCACAATTTCCCAATTATTTCTGTCTTCCGTGGTTGCAGAACTATTCAACATTTTTGAGAGGTCTGGATGCGCTCCCCATTCAAAACCAGCAGCTTCACAATCTTTTTGATTATCGTACCTCACATCTTTTGCAAGTATGGTAGCTACATCTTCTTTTCCGCTATAGCCGGAGCAGAAGTTTTCTTTAGGAGGAATAACCGGAAGAGGAACTAGGAACTTTCTACCATAGAAGTTTGTTGCAACATCTCTAACAGCTTTATAGGCCATGTCAAGCTGCATCTTAGATTCTTCGTAATCAGTAAGCTCACCCTTCTTCTTTTTCACTGCTCCGCTTAGTTTTTCTGCATCCCCCTTCTTAGATACCAAGTGGTTTTGAGCATCACTAAACGTCATTTTTGGTAAGCCTCTACTTAGTCCTGAGACTACTGATCTTAAAGCGTCTACGGAAGCTCTACCAATACCCATTTTTATTTCTTTGTGTACGACAGGACATAAGCCTGACCATACACTTGAAAAGAAAGGATTCTTTGCATACATGTAGCAAGGAAGATGAGGGGCAAACGCTCGCAAATATGACTTCCAAGATTCAAAGCTGATTGCAGCATGTCTCAACTCTGTCACGGTTGCCATGTAATAATCATTGCCATTGAGCTGTATACCTTCTTCAAATTGATTTGTCTTTCCTCCAATTTCATTGGTGGCAGAGCTGCCATATCCTTCAATACGTATAGGTATTGTTGCAGTCCTTGGTTGCCATAAATGCTCAAGAGCTTTATCAACTTCAGAGTAATCCATTTTTGCTTTTCCACCCGTTGCTTTATAGCAATCTTGAGCTATGCTGTAATCTGGATCTCTTCTTGTTTTAGGTCTATACGTATCGTCTATCTCTGCTATTACAGTTTTCTCTGATGTTTCGCCCTCTTCACCTTCTACTGTAACTTCTGTTATGCAGTTTCCTTTTGTAATTCTATATCTAGGTGAGATATATCCCGGCTCTGGATGATCTGCTCTTTCTACTACTTTTCCGTAGTAGTGATCTTCTATTGTGTCTGGTATCTCATTTAGTTTCCAGTCTACTTTTTCTCCCTTTAATTTCGCTTCTAAACACTGATCTACTTTTTGATATTTAGCTGGAAGACCTTCAAATTCACCTTCTGTATGTAAGCATTGTTCATAATAAGGAGAATGCAGACTCATCGCGTCGCATTTAGCAGAGTATGGACCTCCAGTGCTTGAGAACTTATTTTCTTCTCCTTCAGCAGCTATTTCTCCTGACGAATTTATAGGAACATACTGATATTTTTTATTAGTATTTATACCGGCTAAAGATTCTTCACATGTTGTTTTATCCAGAACTAATTGAACAATATCATTGTTTCCAGTGCTAAAACTACCTTCAAAAGCTTTTGGGCTTCTTTCTTTAGAAGCTGGCATTCCTCTTTTTTCTTTGTCTGGGTTTGTGCCATCTTGAAAATCTATTAAAAAATAAGCAACAATAGCGCCTTCACTATTGTCTGGATTTTTCCATTCATGATCATCACTTTCGTTACACTCACCTTCGGTCATATCTTCAATTACAGTCTTAGTAGCTGTATGCACACATGCAGGCGCCTCAAAACAACCCTTTTCACAACCTCCTTTTTGTTTGTGTATTTCGTTTCCAGTTCCTAATTTATTTGTGTGTAGTTCTGTTACTTCACTTCCATCTGAAGCGGTACATGTTGAATTTATTGTGCAAAAACTTTCCCACTTAAACTTTGGTACAAAAGCTTTAACGTCATTTACTACGACTGTCTCTGGATCTGTTCCTGAAAACGTTAAGAACTGTTCACCATCATCACCGCCATCAAAAAGACTCGGATCTGCATCTCTCCAACCTGTTTGACAATAGCTTGCAGGACCTGTTAAGTTAGCTGGAATTGTATAATGAAACACATCGGTAATTCCAATTTCAATGGGTTTCCTTTCCCTATATGATTGCAATGGGTCACATGTACATAATGTTTCATTATTTGCAAATTCTTTAAATACAGTGTTGTTTTTTCCGCCGTATGTTTCGCACACTTTTATTGCGGCGGTTTCATCTGTAAATATCCCATCAATTGCATCACCGACGTTTACCCATTTGTTTACAGAGATCCATTCGTTTTTAGATGTGCCATCGTCATATTTTTCCGCTTCACATGCTTCTTTAGTATCTAAATTGGATAAAGGTTCAGGCGAGTCGTCTGTTTCAACAATAAATTTTCTTTTTTGACATGTTCCAGCTGCCGTACATGTTTCTTCTGTAGCATCTTCGTCATCAATCGTTGTTATTTCATCTCCTTCATTGGAAAAACATTTAGCTGAATCAGCATTTTTATCGCAACTAACTCTAATACATTGACCAAGACCGGGATTATAAAACTCAAATACGCTGAATATACCCTCAGAAGGATGGAAGTCTCTGTATGGATCATCATCCCAGTACATACCTTTTATAGGCTCTTGTTCTACTTTTATATCAATGATGTCATCAAACGCATTAGAGTACGTTCCATGCGTTAATACTTTTTGCTCAAATCCCCAGCATGGATAAATGTCTAAGTAACCAGATCTTGCACTTCCATTTTGAGGCGTCCACTTCAACTTAGTCCATTCACCTTCAAATTCATCACAGTTTGCTTTTGTCATTGGGTTAGGGTGATCACCATCCGCTTCGCAAAATCCATATAATTCACACGTTTTCTGAGTGTCAAGATCAACAGTTTCATCACCATTTTGGAATGAAGAGACTTGACAGCTTCCAGCGTCTTCTACTCTGTCTCTTACGAACTTAGAATTTATTCTATTTAATTGCTCCGGAAGGAAAGTTTTATCTTCAGATGTATCGTCGGGGTCTGCATCTTCTACACTTACTGACCCAAATTGAAAATCTTTCCAATGATAAAACGGTAAGTAATTATCATTGCTATAATGCGCACCACTTCTCTGGTAATCTTTGAAAAGGGATTGAATATTACTCAGTGAGTAACTTTCTGTCTTCCATGTGTTACCTTCTACTGCTTCGCAATCTTCTTGTGTTTCGTATTGGTCATCACTACATGACCCCTTCGATTCATACTCATCCCCATAATCGTTCCAAGTATAACCTTTGTAAGTAACGTCTTTCATCGTTTTTACGCCGTCTACCCAAGCTGGTTCCTGCTCGGTTAGTTCATTTTCCATCTCATAGAAGTCATCTCTGTAAGCATCCACTTTTCCATTTATGGCAACTAATCTATTCAGAGTTTGATGTCTTAATGTAACTCCGTCAACTTCTGTAGATGGAAGATACTCGTAAGCCAAGTCAGTAGCTGGAAATCCTCCCGCACTAGAGCCGGGAGTAAAAAGTTCAGAAGGTTTAAAAAATGAACTATAATTATAGTAAGGATCAAAACCACGATCACCTAGATGTGTAATACCTACCATTCTTGTGCGTTTTGCGCCGTATAAAATTATTCCTGTTTTAGGATCTCCAAATTCATATCCCAAACTGGCTGAAGACAAAATTGACTGCCTTTGATCTTTGTCATATTTTGGATGCCCTTTTTCAAACAGAGGTTTTGTGAAAGGACCAAGAGGCTTTTCTTTGTCTAAAGCTAAATCTATCCCAGCGCTAAGATAATTCTTTTCTTCAAATTTAGTAATAATGTCGGATGATTGAACAGGATTAACCAAACTTCGATTTCTAAAGATCGGAGTAACTTTTATAACGCCAGAGAAGTTCTCTTCTTTTTTTACATTTCTGTCTGGTCTCTCAAGGCTAACAAAGAAATCAGCACCAGCTGAAGTACAGACTTGTTCTATTAAAGAGAGAAGGCTTATTTTGTCTGCATTGATTCTAAAGTCAAAAGGAAGGGTTCCAGCGTCTTTCCACAAGCCTCCTGCATGTTCGCATCTCCATTTTTCAGGCTTGTCTTTGTAGAAAAAGTCATATTCAGGTACATCCATTTCTATTCCATTTTGGTCGAAGCATTCTCCCGGATTTTTATCTATGGACAATTCTGCTAGATCTGTTAGGTCAACCTTATACCTATGTATGTGAACATGATCACGAGATCCATGTTTTAGTATATAAGGATTCCTACTTCTTTCTGCTAGAGGGGCGGGATCTGTGTTTGCTCTATCATCGTGGCCGTAATATAATGGGCCACCAAAAGGCTCTCCGTTTGCTACATACTCAGAAAATAAGTTGTCTCCACCAAAACCTTCCATTCCTGAAGAAACTAGAGCGACATCGTCTATACCAAGTTCATCATTGTCAAACTCTGACCAATAATGGTTGTTTAGCATTGTGTCTAATGCGCTAAGTATTCCCCACCCTTCATGTTCTGTTTGGTATGGATTTATGAGTTCTTGTCCATTTTCTTTTTTTACTTTTTTCTTGTGATCGTACCAGACAAACCCAGCATCGTTTACAGCAGAGTTGCCCAAGTTAACAGACTCGTAGTATCCAAATACATTCAAAACATTGGCTTGCCCTTTGAAACCTCTTTCTCTTTTTCGTAATGAATCTGAGGTTACCCAAGCGTCTGCTGGCGCTGTTCTATGCGCTACGTCTTTTAGTATAACTGTTGTATTTTCAAGCAAACTTCTAGGGTCTGTTACTTCTACGTTGTAAACAATCCCACTAGTTCCATATGTTTTTTCATACTTTTTAAATATTCCATTGAACTCAAAAGCAGTATCACACCCTAAGTTTCTGCCTTTTGGAACCCAGTGTCCACCTTGTTCTTCACATTCAGTTTTATTAAGACCTATATTACATTTGGAAGTATCTTCATCCCAAGTTCCGCCAACCTCTGCACAATCTTCTTCATTATCAGGAGAGTTTCCATTTCCATCTTTTACCTCCTGTGTCATTTCTTTCTGATCGTCTTTAGTCGTTTGGCAAACACCATAAGTTTCGTCGTCAAAAACTTTAGCAGAACTTTCGGTTTCTTCTTTAACACATTCTTCTTTAAGTTCTTTAGGCAGATAGTATTTGAAGAATACAGGGTCTCCAGTTTTGGGAGGAAAAAATATATCTCCTTTTGCACCGTTGGTGTCTAACTTTACATTTGAATTATCGCCATCTGGCAACTCTCCAACAGGTAATACTCCATAATTTGGATATCCAATAGGGTTTCCATTATCATCATCATCGTATTTGATGATATGATTTAATGCCGTATTGAATACTAACCCTTCGGGGAAAGCGTTTCTATTCCAAGGATGATATCCTTCACTGACAGCATCTCTCAGTCTGTACTTTCTTGTTTCTGTTCCATAGTTAAGGTCGTCTTCTACTAATCTCAAAGAAAGAGTAGATGAAGCGCTGTTTAAACCCAAAGACACGCTAAAGTCCATAATGGAAGCGCCAAGAAAGGTTTGTTGTATAAAAGCTCTATCTTTAATCTGCGGATCTACATAAGAATCTCCTTCTGCAGGTGCTGCTTCTCCAGTATTAGTTGCTTTAGTACAGTCATTATCTTCATGACCGCAATCATATATTACTTTTAAGTCTTTTTTATCTACTATCATTAGAAGTATTGTCCCGGAGCTGTTCTATTGAGTTCATAGTTATTGTCAATGAATTCAGGATTGTGTAACTCATCATCAAACGCGTAATTGAAGAAGCTTGAGCTAAATGTGGTATGAGGATCATCTAGTTCATAGACCCAACTTATGCTATAACTCCAGTCTCCTGTTTTTGGATTCCAGCTCTCTGATGGAGGATTCATAAATCTTTTGGTAACATGTCTATTTCCATTAGTGAGAGAAAAATCGCTATAATCTGATCCCATATAAGTCAGCGGGTCGAGTGAATTCAACAATTTTTTAATAGCAATAAATTGCTTATACTTTGGCCAATGACATGCCGTCTGTGATATATCAGGATCGTTAGTGCCTTCTACAACAGTACAGGTAGTTTTAGCAAAGTCAAAATCATCTCCTACAGGTTCGGCGTCTGAATGTGAATGATAATTTTGTCCTAAATTGGCTGCTGTTCTTGCGCCTACTGAACCAGCGGTAGGAAATGGCCCCTGCAATACATACCCCGGTTTTGAGATTACCATATTATTGGTAAACAAATTTCCGGTTGATATGCTGTTATGAAGAGCATTTTCAGTATTGTTTCTATTGATATTACTTGTTCCAATTCCTGCATAGTTTGGATTTGCAATCCATTCAGCACTTCCTTCAGTCCACTTAATATCAGTGTCTGGATCTGCTCGATCAGCTGCTTCACAAGCTGACTGCGTAGTACTCTCGCCATCGCTGCATGACGCGACTGCTGATGTCCAAGTGCCATTAACTTTTATACAATCTAGTCTGGTAGTAGGAGCTGTCACTCCTTCTTCACCCTCATCGTCATAGCCAGTACATGTTCCTGTTATACACTCATCGTAAGTTCCTGCTGGGGTAATTTCATCTTCTGCATTTACACATATGTGTGGATCTCCAGTGTTAACCTTGCATGATATGGTTAACTCTCTAAGCCAGTGTGTTTGAGTTCCAATGTCTTGTAATACAGGGCCAAGTCTTCTTCCAAGAACAACTTGCTCAGCAAAAGTCTGACCCGGATAAGTATCATTTAGGCTAATATCTTCACTTGTTACATAAGGTATATAGGGAGATGCTGAGTTTCCACCTTTTGATTTTGACGCTGTAAAACTTACACTATATGTGATGATCCCTTGAGCTGGTTGATGTGTTACATTTCTATTTTTTTCTTTTTCACTTATTGTTATATTTCTTGTTCCAGCGGCTTTCCTTAGTATCGCTTCCGCTGTTTTCTTCAAATGAGGGAAAACACTTTGACCCCAATGATGCAAAGCATTTTGGTACTTGCTATTTGTGTCTTTATCCGTTCCGGCGTTTTCAGTAAAGTGCAAGTTTTCGTTAACAGGATCTACTCTTTTCGCAGACTTGTCTTCATTACCTTCATTTCCAACTCCTTCATCATCCGCGTTATCTAATACTCCTTCAATAGTTCCATTTATAGTTACCTGAATTTCATCTTCGCCTTCGCTTTCAGATGTACTTATTTCAACAGTTTCTGTAGCATAGGTAGTTTCAGGAGCTAATATCCAAGTTTCAGTTACGCTAAAAGTACCGCCTTTTACATCAATGTTTGGCAGTCTTTTATAATTAAAACTTTTGTAAGACTGATCTTTTTTATCGCTATCAAGGCGAGTTTTAGTTGGTAAATTCAAAGAAAACAAATGGTAATCATCAGGATCTTCTTGTCCTAAAACAGGAACAGTCTTTCCTTTCGGTAAATCGCCGCCATTATATGTATATTCTAAATCGTCATGCCCAAATATGAACTCGTTACCATACTTTATAATGTCATATACAAAACCTCTTGCTTGTTGCCAAGCCCTACCATTATTCTCATAGGTTGTTGTAAACCCATCTCCTGTTGTCATACCGTCTGCGTAGGATGTTTCTCTTTTGAATTTGTTTTTTCCAGTGGCAGATATAGTTCTTGTTAGTCTATAAACCCTATCGCTTTTTTCTATTTCTCCAATAGTACCAGTACCACCAGTGGTAGCTCTTCCTATACTACTTCTTTCAATTTCTTCAACTTGGTAATTTTCACTTGCAGCAGATATCATCCACTTTTCTTGCCGATGCCAATCGTCTTCGTCATTCATTAACCCCGAAGTATTTGCACCTATCAAAACATCAGCAGATAAATTGATTGTATACTTTGATTTGTAAGGATCTCCCGGATCATGAGAAGGTAAATCTACACTCTCAAGTCTCACATGAGCATTAAATCCATTTTGCGCATCATCTAAAGGTAGGACTTCTAAAAAAGCGCCAGATTCAATCTTTGATATTAGATTGGCAAGAGCTTTCTGTTTATTTTGCAAAGACTCATACCAGCCAGTTTTAGTACCACCTCCTTCCACAGTGAGATCTGTATCTATAACGTCAACGCCGTTAGTTATAAATGTTCCATCAGTTTTAGGAGAACCTCTATCAGCAACAAGATACCCATCAAGCTGAATGGTATATCTAGAACCAAGTATTTCTCCATCACCTTGTTTATCAAAAGTTTTATTTATGTTCACAAATGGCGCGGGTATCAAATATTGTGGCTCAGCGCCACCAGTCACTGCGGTTGAAAATCTAACAGGCATTAGTTGTAACCTTTTATGTTTAGTGTTGTTGTATTTATTCCGGAGGCGAAAACTTCTGGCATTGAAAGCTCTAATACGCCACTAGGATAACCATGTCCAGTAACACTTAGAGGTATATTGCCTGTTCCCAAAATAGTAGGTAAAGCATTTATTAATGAAGTCCCGTAAAAATCTTTTTGTTTAATAAACATATTAAGTGTGCCACTAGAAGTGACATTATTTGGAGCAAGAACAAAACAAGGTATGTTTGCTATAGATCCATTAGCGACTCTTAGGTATAGAGGTATTTGAGCGATTGGCTGCTTACCTTTAACAAAGAGTATTTGCTCAGCATTAATTGAGCCATCTCCAACATTTGGCATAGCTAGGTTTAGGATTCCACTTGGGCTTCCTCTACCTCGTCTAGACAAGGTGAACAGAGAAGCACTATTCTCTGCTCTTGGAAATGATAATATTGAACCAGCTACAGACAATGGGAGAGTAGGAGAAGCTGCAAAAATAGGTTCTTCTTGTTTCATGAATAGCACTAAGTCGGATTTTACTTCTCCGGCCTTAGTGAACAAGTTCATGACTCTACCACTCATGGCAATAGCAGCATTCGCAGAAAGATAACCGTAACCAGTATCTCCCATGCTTGTAACTGGGTCTTTGTTGATAACAAGATTTAAAGCTTGATCAGCCGTCGTCGTGTTAACAAACAAATTCATTGTTCCAGTTGTAGCTACAGGACTAGTACCAGCAGAATAAAGCGTTAGGCTTTTATCGCCGCTAGCGTAGCTAATAAAGTTTCCGTCAACATCAAAAGTCGAATGACCTTTTACGCTATTCGCTTCTGTGACTCCATCTTTTGTGTTGTATTTAGCAAGACTATCAAAGCCTTCAAAGTTCATCTTTGTAGAATATATTTTGAACTCAGCATCAAAAGCGTGTGGAAGAGCTGGGTAATGCACGACCAATTCTAAACGGTGGTCGTCTATAAATCTTCTAATAGCTGAGTCGCCGTCCTTAAAAACAGCGTCAGAAGGCATAACTCCAGTTAATGATATTAATCTAGGAGAGCCAGATGGCATATAAACATAGTGTGAATGCCAGTTGATATTTTTTCTATTTGCCGAAGATTTTATATCTTTATGAATAACTCTTGCAGAGACATTTACTCCACTTGTATGAGTAGTAGAATTTTCAGCCCACATGTCAACAGATAAATCTGTTACTTGATGTAGTCTTGTAGGCAATTCATTAAGGTCAAAGGTAAGTACAGAAGAAACTGCATAATTATGACTTCCTCCAGTATCTCTTTGTCCCCAAAGATTGGTATCAAACGCTCCACCCCTAGCGCCATCTGGGTTCCATTTAGTTTGTTTTCCAGAAACAACTACAAATTCAGCGTATGTAGTGTTTTTAGCTGCTATGCCTTCATCACCAAATTCAGTACCAGAAAAAGCTCTTATTCCAGTTGGGACGGCTTTTGTATTAAAGACATAGTCTCTTAGTTCAAAGGTGCTTTTTCTTAGATTGTCTATCTGAGTTTCGTCCAGACTTTCCGAAGATACGCCAACTTCGTCTATCCAGCCTTGAAAACCTCTTTCCGAAATTGGGAATTCACTTTTACCAAGAATGACATCTGTGTTTGAGGCTTTATTAGTCGATCTGGTGAAGGTTTCTGATTCACCTTCTTTTGTGCCGTTGACATATATTTTTAGCTTAGAATCGCCGGAAGCAAATACGCCGACAACTTGTGCGGGATATTTATATTCGTCAAAACGTTTTGCTGTCTTTGCATAGACAGGAACAAACTCATTTCCTACTTTTTTGTCAGACCTAACGTAGTATGAACCATTATTGTCACACCCTAAAACAAATAAAGCCGGATTCTCTCTATGTTGCGACATTATTACTGTGTTAGAAACATCGCCACTAGGAAGGATCTTAGCATATGCGGAATATCCTGCCCCGCCTATGGATACTCCACTACCAAGATTATAGTATGCTCTTTCAGATAACCTTAAGCATCTTTCTCTTATAGCTTCATCACCTATTTGGTTTAACAAGTCTCCTGCTCTTTCCCATTCAGCAGAACCTATATTTGTACCAATACCAGAGACTGTTTTTACTTCAACATTGAAGTTTTCAAATTGAGACTGATAAGAAGTTCCAGTACAAGCAACATAGACTACTTCTCCATTATAGTAACCATCTCTTGACGGAGCTGCTCCTTGCGTGCAACCCGAATCGGCACATGCGCCTCCGGGACCACTCCATTCGCCTATTCCCATGGTGGGATCTTCCACCCATTCATATGAAACACTACTTTCACTACAAACAGAGTCATCACCACCGCTACTAGTTGATGAAGTTTCAGAAGGTGTTACATTTGATATTCTTGGATAGCTAGATACGATTCCAGTTCCTTCAAGAGGAACCCACATTTGGTCAAATTTATTAAGAACGTTTTTATTGTCGCTACCTCTCCAATAGCCATACTCTCTATTAGTACCGCTAGGTATGGTATTTCTAGAACCGGCAAACTCAACAGCGCCCATCATCACTAATCCAATGGAGTTTGTTTCTCCATCTTGATGTAATGTAGATCTAACATTACCAAAAGAACTCAGGTTTCCCTGAGCTACGTTGGTTAGCACAGCTTTTGATTCTACAATAGCTACGCTACTTAATGTTGTCTGGCCTGTATACGTTGTCATCTTTTATTTCCCATAACAGTATAATACTGCTACTAGATTATGTTAGCACTTAAAATGTTGGGACTACGCTGTCCAGTCTCCCTTTATGGCTATTGAGGTGCTTCTTAGCCCATTTCTCACAAAGTTATTAATACCTTGCGTAACTTTGTTAGCTGCAATCTTAGCAATAGCGCCTTCATTTTCTTGTAATATTTCTGCGCCAGTTAAGTTAACATTGACGTTTATTTCCCCTCCAACTTCCATCTGAATTGGGCCACTCATAAGCTTAGCTAACTCTTCAATGCTTCCTGAGAAAGTATTAATACTTCTGTCTAATTCAGTTGTGTCTATTCTGTTGAATGAAACTGTTGAGCCATCTCCTGCTGCTCCTGTTTGTCCTTGACCTTTTAATACTTGTAATATTTCTTGTAATACAGGAACTGCGTGACTGTCATGAACTGCAATACTATCGCGTTTTTGAACACCTTCTTTGTATAAACCTTCTAAGTATATTTTTGCTTTAGCAAGCTCTCCGGCTGCTTTAGAATTATTAGGATCATTTTTCAAAGTTTGTTCGTAGCCTTTAATCAGCTCTTTGGTTTTATCAGCTTCTGCTTGACCTTCTGCGCTAACAAAATCTTGATAATTCTTGATACCAGATGGAGTGCCTGTACCGATATTTTTGTCCGCTCTAGATCTTAAATTCTCCATAAACTGACTAGCTCTTTCCATTTCCTTGGATCTAGCGGCTTCTATAGCTCCGCTTATGTTTTGACCTATAGACTTAAATACTTCAATCCCAGATTTAACAGCTGGATTATCAATCACTTTTTTAGCTGTCGTTTTAAGTTGCTCTCTATTTGGATTTAAACTATAAACAACTTGTAATTTTTTGTTGATCTTTTCTAAAGTAGCTGCCGCCTCTCCGTATTTGTCATTGAGACTTTTTATACTCTCTATAGTTTGCGCGTTCTTTTTTAATATTTCTAACTGTGCTGCGTCGAAGTCGGTGGCCAACTTATTAACAATTTTATCTTGTTCTAAGCGTTTTATTTCTTCATTAGTTGCCTTCTGCGCTTTAGCCATGGCAAAAACAATGTTTTCAACAGCCTCGCTAGCGTATACGGTGGTCGCTGCCGTAATGCCCTCCAGCTCTTGCAAAAAGCTCGCCTCAGCACCGGAACTATATTGTTTTTTGGCATAATCTTGTAAGTTCGTTATCATGTCTGGGTGAGCTTGCAAAAATTCGCCCGTCTCCATATCGTCCCTTCCCATATATCCGGGAATATTTACTGCGTTTCCTCCATATCCAACGGCGGTTGCCGGAACCCAAACATCTTTCTTAGTAGTTAGTTCTTCTAATTTCGACGCTTTCATAAGCTGCTCTATCCCAACTCTCGCCCTATCATATTCATCAAACAATAACTTACCCGAACCACTAGACCAAGGATAAGCTTCTCCAGTTTTCATATTAACTCGGGTTATATTGTCTGTGATACGGGTTTGATACGTGTTGTCACCGACGGGAACCCGTGTCCGCCTCTTCCGCATTCTCACAGTATCAAACTGATCCAATAAATCGTCAACCTCATAAGGGTCTTGCCAAGCGGTGAGAATGCTCGCTTCACCCGAACCACTAGTTAGATACGCATTCATCCTAGCAGTAACTTCGTCTGATGGACGATTCGCCCTCGTGCGCCTAAGAGTGTCAACATCCCTCATTCGGCTTTCGCTCTTCAACGCTCGTAGATATCTCTCTTGTTCTTTCTTGTCTCCGAATTGACTGAACATCTCTTTTTGTTTTTGTAGTTCATCAACAATAATCTGTTGGTTTCCTTTTTCTAACTCTACCTGTCTGACTCTTTCTTCATAGAACAGGTTTTTTAGATCTTTTAGGAATTCTTTATTTTGAGCTTCTATTGTGCTAGCCATTCCGTCTACTCTTTCGCCTTCTGCGTCTGACAGCTGGCCTAGAGCGGCAACAGATTCTTTTTCAATTTGAAGTATTACTTTAGATGCTTTCAATACATCCTTAGAGGCTGTTAGTAGAGCGGAAGGATCGCTTATTCCAGCCTTCCGACCCTCACTCATGACATCACGCTCGTATATAGCTCTTTGTTCAGCAGTACCAGTCTTAAACAACTGAGCTGTAGCAAGCCTCCTATCGTCGTCCAAGCCCATGAGTGTTCCTTCACTCATTGCTTTTGCTATAGCACTTACATCTTTTGCAGCTTCATTAGACTCTGATGCTGATCCAAAAATAAGCCTATCAGCTGCTTGCTGCATATCATTTTGTTGTTTTTGGGCGCGAGCTAATTCTTCATTTAAAGCAGTTAGTCTTTGCTGACTATTACCATATTCATTTAAGATGGATTTTATACTATCAATTTCAGTTGCTAAATCTTTGCTACTTTTTATTAACTTTTCTCTAGCCTCCATATCAGCACGATTTGGCTGTGCTAATTCTGTGTTAGCTTTTCTTTGTTGCTTTTGTAGCTCTATTAGCCTGTCGCCTAAAGCTTTAATATTACGAGTGCTGACATCAGTTCCTTTTATGCCTCTTCCCGGTGCTGCTAATTCATCTAATCTAGCAAAAAATCTAGCCTGAACAGACGCGTCTGATTCTCCAAAAGCGCCTTCTGTTAGTGTGTTTTGTATAAAGCCCTGCTCAGCTTTTACTCTAGCATTTCTAACCTTTACAAGTGATGCTATGTAAGACCTTTCAACAGTTTGCAATTGCTGATAAGAATTTTTTAGAAAGGCGTTTCTTTCATCTATTAAGGAAGCAAACTCTTTGAATGTTTCCTCTGAATCCTTAAAGACTCCAGTTATAACTTCTGTGATATCATCTTTTTGGTCACCTATGTTGGTTATTTCAACTTTTTGAAGAGCCTTTTTTAAATCATCCTTTATGACGGCAGCAACCTCTGGACCAACAGCTTGGTTCAAATCTTTTATAATTGCTTCTTCGATATTTTCAGCACCTACTTGAGGCTGATCTGCTACTCGACTAAGGACGCCTTCAAGTTCTCTAGAAACTGCCGCATTAGCTTTTACTCTTTCGGTAAATTCATCCAATCCTGCGTCTGCTCCAGAATCTCCTATAGCATCAATAGCATCATTGAATCTCTTTATACCGCCTTTGCTTCTTGGTGTATTTTCAAATACTCCAGCCGCACTTCCAATTGCACCAATGCCTCCAGCAGCACCAGCAACAACACTACTTCTAGTTTTTATGTCAGATCTTAATTCATTTGCTACTTGACCGATACCTTTAAGTTTTAATAGTTCGGCAGTGGCTTCTCTTTGAGCTATCGTATACTCTCTTAATTTTCTTTCACTTTCAAGCCTTTGTTCAATTTCATCTCTTAGCTTCTTTACGACAACACTTCTCAAGACCCCCGCAGCCTTCAAGGATTTTGCATCTTGATTAATAACGCGATCAAATTCTGTGACGCTAGAAACATTTTTGCTAATTTTCTTGATGAAAGTCTCTGCCGCTGCTTGATCAGCCTCAAGCGCTTTCTTTGCTTCTTCAGGGGTTGCATCTAAGCTTCGTCTCTTTTCCGACGCCGATGCTATAATATCCAATCCTTGACCAGCATCAATAAGCCCTGCTTGAAAGTTTTTAACGCTATCAGCAACAGATTGTAGAGTTTGACCAAATTTGACTTGTTGTATTTGTTTATTAGTTGTATATATGGCTGTACCAAGACCAATTACGGCTCCAGCAGCAGCTCCCCATATTCCAGCTCCTTTTGCCCCTGTCATCATTCCCATCATTGCGCCATGAGCGCCCATTGAAAGCGCTCCACCAGCAGCTGCTTGTGCTTGTGTTCCAGCACTAAAATCTCCACCTGCTATTGCTTTTCTTGCAGCGTCTTGTAATGCATTGCCCGCTTGTATAGCGGCAGCGCCAGCTACTTCCAGACCCAGTGTAAGCATCTTCGATGCTCTTATGGCTTTTTGTTTTTCTTTTTCTTCCTTTTCGTAGCTATTGATTCTTTTTTGATTATTGTCTCGTATTCTTTTTGCATCCTTTATCTCTGGGCTATAATCATGCGCTATCTGGTCCAAAGTATAACCTTCAAGGGCATCAGTATCACCCTCTTTAAACCTCTTTTTCGCTGCATTGACTTCGTCTCGTTCTTTTCTTAGGTCTTCTAGCTTACTCTGAAAATCATCTCTATCCGCACGTCTTGTTTCGAGCCTTTCTTGTATTACGCCCAGTCTTGTTCCAGCTTCTTGACCGGATTTAAGAAAACCAAACTCCCTTATTTTTTCGCCGCCCGGTATCATATCTGCAAATGCAGCATTTATACCTTTTACTTGACCTAATGTTCCACCAAATTCAGTAACTAATTCTGCAACTCTTCCGCTAACTAATCCAGTTTGTTCAGCAAAACTAGTAATACTGCTAATAGCACTAGTTATAATAACAGCATCCATTAGACCAGAACCGGCAGCACCCATTGCTGCTCCGCCAATTGCTGCTACTTTACCGCCAGCATTGTATCGGTTCATTTTGGCGAGCTTGTTGTAGCCAATAGACTGAGCCGATTGTTTATTAACAACAAATTCTCCGGGAGTTAACAGCGCAGGAACTCGCCCTCCTTTGTTCATCGGTCTCCCAAGACCCTCGTCGGACAATTTTTTTACTAAGTTATCATCTTTGAATAAAGGTCTTCTTCCAAAACTGTCATATCCATAAGGGTCTCCATTAGCATCAAAGAACATGTCATTAAAGTGTTTGCCTCTTTTTTGACTTCTTTGTGCTATTGCTCTTGCTCTATAACCCGGATGTCCTTTTTCTGGATCTTCTATGTTTATATTAGGGTTCTTTTTTTTCCATAAATCCTCTTCTGCTTTACTTCTTGGTAACTCAGGTGCATCCCAATCCATCAACCTACTAGTTATAGCATATGGTTTTCCTAGAGGTGTAGCATCTATATTGTAGCTATCGCCATCGTATGTTTTATTGTAAGTAGCTTTACCTAATACTGGACCGCCTTTTCTATATTTGTTTATTCCATTTAAAGCTGGGCCAAATGCTTGAGCAGCAGATTTTCTTAACACAAATTCGCCCGGCTCTAGCAAAGCAGGAACAGTATCACTGTTACCAGTTCCCGGAACCCAACCGCCATTACTAAATTTGTGTACCTTTCCACCAGTACCGAATAGATCAATGTTATTCCGGCCATCAGTTCTACCAAGAGCTGCGTTTAAACCGCCAAGACCACCTTTTTTAAATTTACCTCCTAAAAAGGCTGCACCTTTAACAGCAAACAAAGCTGTGATTAGTGGTATTACAGGAGCTATAGCTTTTCCAACAGCAGTAATTGCTTTAGCTAAAGACATAGCTACGCCAACCATAGCTTGGAAACTTGAACTATCAGCCATTTCTCGAAATAGCTCTTTGACTTCTTCTGTCAATTTTTGCATCTGAACAGCAAGAGATTGTTGAGCTGTTTCAGCATCTCTAGATAGACTGTCGGCAGCTTTCATCTGAGCGTTATAAGCAGCCTGACTAACAGAAGCCTGTTGGATTAATGGAATTACTTTAGAGACCTGTCTAAAACCACCAAGCTGTTCAACAATTGCGGAGAATCTAACGTCTCTTGGATCTAAGTTTGCAAGAGCATTGTTCAACCTCATAACTGATTCATAAGGACCAACAAACTTACCATTTAAATCTGTAAGTTCAATTCCAAACTGACGCAAGAATTTGATTGTTGTTGGTCTTTGTAACCTAGTGAAGATAGTTCTAAAACCAGTAGCAATGGTTTCAGCAGTCTCTCGTGTAGTAGAACGAACAGATGTAAAGAGTGCTATCAACTCTTCTACTTCACCACCGGCAGCTCTGAACGCACCACCAGCACGTTTAATCGCCACACCAATATCGGACGCTTCAACAGCGAAGTTCGCAGCAACCGTGTTAATTTTTCCAAGCAAGCCTTCTAACTGACTACTAGCAAGTCCAAATTGTCTCATAGCGGCAACAGCAGTTTCAGCAGTATCGGCAATGTTGTCAAACGTTGGAGCTAATTCTGTTTTAGCCAATGCCTGCATAGCAATTTCAGTATCTTTAACAGAAAGACCTGTTTGCTTTAAGATAAGACCGACTCTTACCAATGAAGAAGATGACACGCCAAGAGATGTAGCCAAACCGCTAACTGTTCTTTCCAGACCTTTAAGCTGTTGCATAGTCTGGCCAGAAACCTGAGAAATCTTGACCATTTCTCTTTCAAATGAGATAGCGTCTTTAACGCCTTGTTCAATAGCTCCAGCAAATGCATAGAATACACGACGAGCAATATCATACCTAAGAACATTCTTCAAAGCAGAACCAAACATCTTGCTCATATTAGCAACATTAGATTCTGTAGCTTTAGCTTCTTTTGCTAAATTTTTTGTTGCATTGGCAATGTTTTTAATGTCTTTGGCGGCTTTTTGTCCACCGGCGACTTCTAGATTAATCTTAGGGGCTTTTATCTCCCTTTTGATTTTATCTATGGCTCTTTTTGCACTACCGGGTTTGGCTTGTACATTAAATTGAGCTGTTATCTCGTACTTAGACATGTGGACACCTCAAAAAAAATGGGCATAGCGGTAGCTTTCAGTTGCTAACGGTATACCCACTTTCCAGTTTTACTATTCGGTTTGCGCTTTAGCTGTTGTTTTTTTAGCTGTCCGTTTTTGAGGAGTCCGTTTTGTCTTCGTTACGGCCTCTTCTTTTTCTTCCTCTTCTTCTGGCTCTTCAGTTTCTTTTTCTAATACAATAGGATTTCCAGAGTCATCTAAGAATGGTGAAAACTCAATTTCATACTCACCATCTTCTGAAACTCTTTCCCCATCGACATCTATAAAGTACTTTTCGCCACTATCTTCGTAAGCAACGTATCTGCCACTTTCATCAATAAGTCTCTCATTGCCTTCGTCATCAATGACAATAAGATGACCTTCTTTATTGACCAATCGCAAAGATTCGTCTGCTAGTTTGTAATCTGTCAGAAATTTATTTTCTGGAAGATTTGATTCGTAATTAGGATCTAGCCCGTACAGCTTTTCTGCTAACTGTGAAGCAGCGGCTGTAACATAAGGCTCAGCGGCAAATGTTTCATAGTGTTCTTTGGATGTGAAGAGTGCTTTACCCTTCTCGTCCAATAAACATCTGTATACTAAATGAGAGAATCTCTCATTATCAGCTTGTCCCTCTGCCGTGTTATTATCCATCGAGCTTCTTTCGGCAATTAATGCTCTGAATTCTGCTCTTTTCTGTCTCATTTCAATCGCAATGTGTCTTGCGTCCGAAAGAGAGATGCCGCCTTTTTGTAAAGTTTTTTCCAAATCGGAAATGTCTTCGAGAACTTTTATATACTCGGCTTCTTTTTGCTCATCCCAAAGACCTTGTTCAGTCATAACTTGACTTAGTCTTTGTCGTAGAATGGCTCCCGATTGTAATGCTTCTCTAAAGGCTTTGTTGTAGGCCAGTTGGCCTTCTTTTGTAATTTGGGTGTCAGGCAATTTAAAAAAAACTACCTTCTTGTTTCCCTTTAAATCTTCTGATTCTACTTTGAATCTATTCTTCGCTTTCGCCATTGGAATCGTCTCCTTCTTTTGGTTTATTTAGAGGTTTTAATGGTAGGGTTATTTGATATCTTAGCCAAGTTATGTCGTAATTCATAAACTCAGTTTCTAGATTTCTACCCTGATTATTGCCTCTATCCAATATTTCCGACCTAACTAAATCATAAAGTTCTTTCATATGCTCTTGCTCAGGAGTAAGAGCGTCAGGACTTTCATGACCCCATAAAAAACCAAAATGTTTCTCAACGGTGCTTAAAGCTCCGATCATCGTGGTTTGTATCTTCTTTTTAGATATCTTAAGAAGTCTATCCTTTGATACCTCTTTGTTTTTGTTAGTCTTATCAGTTTTATATTTTTCTGATTTCCTAACGAGTTCAGCATATGATTCTTCCATCATATCCTCCTTTATTTTCCGAACTTAGCATTCGCTTCGTTCATAACTTTAATTTTAACATCCTTAAAGTCTTGATAATTAACAGACTTTTTGTTTTTAACTTCTTCCATCCTAGATTTAATTGCCACTTTTGACTCAATGTCATTTAGCTCATAAATCTCTTTAGCCTCTTCTTTAGTTCTGGCCATAACAAAAACTTCATCCGCGCCTTGATGTTTATGGTCGAGACCACTATACTTTGACTTTATTGATTCTTTGTCTCTTTTGTTCCTTTGTTTTATGAGCCATCCATCCAAGGCGTAATCATCATTTATAATCGCCTCTTTTGGCGGCTCAGCAGACTCTGAAATATTGTCGTATAACCTAGTCCAATCTAATAAAGAGGTTTGATGCTCAGATAGTTCATTTGGTTTTCTATCAAACGCATCTTTTGGTATTTGATTGCAATTAGCCCAAATGTTCCTCCAAGGTGACGTTCTTGCTAACTCTCTTATTTTTTCTTGTGGAATTCTTTCTTGATGATAATATCTTAAAACAGTAGATACATCCACATCTTCAAAAGCATATTTTTCTCCACTTTCATAAAACGTGTTATTTTCTATCATCCAGCTCCATCTAGAGTATGAGGCAATGCCTTCGCAATCTAAATGGTCATTGGCGTGTTTTGTTTCGTGTAGCCTTAACTGTTCTCTTTCTAGCTGCTCTATTTCTTTTTTTATATCCTTAGAGGCTGGCAAAAAAAAATTATCAAAAAATCTTTCTTTTAGTCTATCAAGAACTAATGAATTTTCCTGCATTTTGTCTTCTTGTTCTTTTGTCCACACTCCGTTCTCTTTTAATATTTCTAGCATTTCTTTTCTAGTATAAACACCAGAAAATAAAGCATCATCGTAAGCTTGTTTGTAAGCTTCCTGAGAAAGAAAATTTTGCTTTACTGTTAAGGGTGGAACAATAAGCACAAGATCTTTCTTTATTTTTAGAACAAAATATCCAAGTATAATTTTAGATACTAAAAATTCTCTCTCGTGTAATTCCATAAGCAGTCCTTAAAAGGTCAGCTCATTCACTCGCCTGTCCCAAAAATTTGGCTATCGCTGCTTGAACTGACTAAAAAGGGGTTACGAGTAACCCCTTTTTTCATAGTCAAAAACATTAATTAAACGTACTCGATTGTGAAATAACATCTAGCTTGTTAAAGTTTCTATACGAATATGTAACAGTTGCATTTGTACCATCTGTACTCACACCGTTCCATGTCACACTTTGAAGAGTATTTTTTGCTCCTAAATCAAATTCGTGTAGTTTGCCTGCGCCAGCGTTGGCAGCTCCGTTAAGAACATCAGTAACAAACCCATCATCAACTTGGAATTTAATTGTTTGATTACTTTGGACATTGACAGCTTCAGGAAGGGCATTAAAGCCAAAATCTATAGCGTCAGTGACATAAGCTTCGATATCGCATGTAACTTCAACTGGGAATGTAACATATCTGTGATATGCCTGTCTTTCTCCCAGTGAGAACATTTCTTCTCGACCAAGATCGGTAGAAACATTGACGCTTACAATTCTCAAATCTGCAAGAGCGGCTCCAACTGTTGAAAGTGGAGCTGGAACATTGCCAATATCATCGAATGAGAAATTATGTCGTCTAGCAACGTCTCCAGCGTCTAAGGCGGCATCTGTTGGCGCGCCTGCTAATGTAGCAGCCGGATTAAACCATTTTTGATGGTTACCGACTAGTGAAACGTTTTCAGTAAAGTAGCCATCTGTATTAAAACTAAAGCTAGCGCTAGACAAAAACATTCCAGACATATAAGCAGCTAAGTCGCCTGCGCCGTCTCCAACTACGTCATGAGCGTCAGAGTTTACTGTAAACATAACATCAACTCTGTTGTTTTGACAATCGGTTAGTGTCTTTGTTTTAGTTCCAACACCATTAGCATCAAGCGGGTCCATTGCTCTTACATACATTAAGATGGTATCATCAATAACTTTTTCAATAGTCAATTCAATATCTGGAATGTCTTCCAAATCTTGGTAAATTTCTAATTGTCCAAGTTGAAAAATCTGGTCTAAATTGAAGTTTGTTGACATTCCAACGCTTTGAACGCCGGGAACAAACTGGTAAGTGCCGGGTGCTTCCCCAACGCCATGTGGGGCTGTACCAATAGCCTCAATAGCCCAATATGTTCTTTTGTTAGCCATTATATTTATCTCCTAATAGGATAAGGTTATCTTTCTAGAGTATTATACACCAATTAAGTACATTACTTACATAATTAGCTCGGTGTTGAGTCTAACGACCCCATGATATAAATTAGGCGAAATAGCATCTGAAACTTGCACTCTTGCATCTTTTAATTGCATATTAGAAGCTTTAGAGTAAAGGTACTCACTAGCTAACAAGTCAGGATATTGCAAAGCGTCTAAATTAGTCATACCCCTATAATCTAAGGGGAATTTCTGTTGTCTTCCGATGTAATCACTGTCAAACAGATCAATTACCTTACCGTCCTGAAGAGAAACTATATCTAGTAGTTTATCCCTATCGTAATCGTTTTCAGCTAATACATGAAAAAGAACATCGCTATTAACAAAATGTGTTAAAGACCCTAAAGCATAAGGATCTAGTGTTCTTCTTTTTACTACTTCAACTGCCAGTACAGGCAGTTGTAGTCTAGTATCTGCTAACTGTGACCAATCTCCAGAAGAAGCCAATGTAAAATCATCATCCGCGCGTTGTGATCTATATTGTATTTCTCTGAAGAAATCACTATTTGCCTTAGTAACCTTAACCCACTTATGGCTAAATTCAGCAGTGACTGTACTTGTAGTAGTAATAGCTGTATCAAATATGACTCTACCATTAGGATAATCTATATGGTATGCATATGTTCCTACTCCAGAAGCTGGCTGAAAAGCACCATCTACAAAAATCCCCGACATTCCGGGATAATTTTTTGCGTTTGGGTATGTAGCAGCGTCTGGTTTTATTTTAGTTATCGTATTTGGCTGATCAGTAGTAGACACACCGCTTTGCCAAACCCAATTAGATCTAAAACCTTCCCATACTTGACCGCTAGTGTATCTAGGGTCGTCCACTAATCTTAGTTTATGTTTAGTTCCGCCATATTGACCAGTTGTTGGTATAGACACGTTTTGGAAACCACCAGCGTCAAGTATTCCCCAATCAAACAGCTCGATGATGTTATCTTGAAGAATATTAGAAGGAGTACTATCTCCAATGTTATCTATTTTGTTTAACCATTTAGTCATTATAGCCTCTTATTTATTGTCTTTTTTACCGCATTGACTATTTTATCTTGTATGTTTCTATCAAATGCTCTTGTAATAAAGTTGTCGCTTTTGGTTCCCGCAAATTCAGGACTTATTCTCCAGTTTCCCATTGGACTTTCTACCATTCTTCCAGCGCGAGAACGTCCTAGATTAGATCCCGGTTGAAACTCAAATCCTGAGATTAAAATTTGGTCGCCTTTTGTTAATAGCCAATCAAGCCAAGGTATATTAATATTTGTTTTAAATCGTCTAGATCTATAGTTAACGGAAGCTTCACTGACAGACAAAACATTTGCATAATCTTCCGGTTGAACAAAAAGTTCCAAACCGCCAGACAAGTTTTTCGGATTAATTTTTTTAGTCTTAACAACAACTGAATCCGAAACAGCTTGTGCTATTTGTTGCGAAGCATTTATTGCCTTAGTGGTAGTGAGACCTAAAGAAGCTCTCAAGAAAGAACCTCTCAAAGACTGTAACTCAAAACATTCATGTATTGCATTAAACACAATAGGTTTAATGTTTTTTTCAACCTCTCTTCCCACAGAAGAAAAAACAGAGTTCAAATCATCAGCAATTTGCTGAAGAATCATTTGCTCAATTTCTGCATCAGTGCTTGTTATCTCTAAAAAACCTTCTGACATTAAACTCTTTCCCAAAATATCACGATGTATTGTGTTGGGTTTTGTTTGAAGCCTTGGTTATAAGGTTCTGATATTCTCTTATATCTTCCTTCGTTGTGTTTTCCTACATCTACTAAAAGCTCTTTAGCATTAGTTAGTTTTTTGTAGTCATCCATATAACCAATTGTTTGTATAACATTGCTAGGAACGTCTACTTCAAAACCAACATCAATAAAGTTCTTCTTTTGATAGTACACTCTAAGCTCAACAGCTTCTTCAGTTTCCGTAAACTTAAAGCCTTCTCCGCCACATAAAGGGCAAGGAGTACCTCTATTAAATGGTATAGGACCTCCAGTTCTGTAAAAGTTTACAGATCTCCCTCCAAAGTTATTGGTTAAGCAATTTGTACACTTCTCTCTAGTCTCAGGGTAGACAACTGTACATGTTCTATTAAATAGAAGAATTGCTTCATTCAATTTAGTAAAAACGCTTGCGGGAAGTTTGATTGCCATGATTCACCTATTATGAATGTGTTATCACTAATTGGTTAGTATTTCTAGTTCCGTCACTTGCGTCGGTCGTACTGGTTACACCGTGTACTTTTCTATATTCATCGCTTGTAAGGCTAGCCACAGGTTCACGAACAATAATTCCGATTGCATTTCCAGAACTCCATCCAGTTCTATCTACAATTTCCTGTATGATCGTTTTTATATCGGGACTTGTTTTGTAGTACTTGCCTGAGTCTTGAGATCCTTCAGATGGAATGTTCCAGCTGACAGTAGCCGTTGTTTCAGTACCATGAGCGGCATATGTATTGTCGGTGGGTACATCAAAATCATCAACGTCTACAGCAGCTATTAAGAAATCAACTTCTTCTCCCCCTTCCCAGTTTAGTTTTATGTATGCACTATCTATAGTCGCCCCCTGTGGAACAACAACATTTTGAAACCTAAAGAATGCTTTGCGATAGTAATATTTATGTGACATTATTAATACCTCTCAAATCCGACTTTCCATTCAGAACCAAATGATGGACTCCCATAATTATTGCTGGAACCGGGATCATGAGTAGCGTCTGTACTGTCAGATCTCCAATTACCATTGTCCTTATAATCCCACACAACACAAGTGATAGTGGTTGGGCCTCCTGCTCCATCAGTGCTTGAATCTCCACTGTAATATCTTAGATCATCAAACCTTCCATCTAAATCTTTTCCTGTAGATGAATCTAGTATAGGAGGAGCAACTGTTTCAATTGTTCCTCCTTTGCTTACATGCGCTACAAGATTTCCGTTTTTAATATCATTTGATGATATAGCTTTTGTTACTGGATTAGCCATGGTTCACCTTAAGAAGTTGCATCACCTGAGTAATATCTAACGTCATCAAATCTATTTGTATACTTTGTTTCCAAGGTAGCAGGTTCTGAACCAACTACGATTGGAGCATTAAGTACTTCTTTGTTTCCAAATTTATCAACTCCAGTTACAACAGCGCCAAGATTTTCTGTTGTGTTAGAGCTGTGAGCGTTTGTTGCTACGTCAGCCATTTTTTATCTCCTTATTAGGATTCTAGTTCTGTTATTCTTGCTTTAGCCGCATCAAGTTCAGCTTTTAGTTCTTTAACTGCTGCGACTAAGTAAACGTTAATCATATGAGAGTCCAAAGTTTTAACATTTTCCACCAACACTTCATCAGTGTCATGATCGTGTACGTCAATATTAGTTGTGGTAACAGCTTCAGGAAGATGGGTCTCAACTTCTTGCGCTATAAAGTTATAGTAATAAGTGTCGTCATCTATATTTCCAGAATGATCACAATGACAATATTCGTGTGTATACTTGAATTTAACTGGCCTTAGAGCATTTATTTTGTCCAAAGCTCCAGAGATGGTAGTTATGTCTTGCTTAACACGAGAGTCAGAAACGACACTCCAAACAGAACTGACTGGTTTACCAGCCGAGTTAGAGCTTAACTGAAGTTCGTGCGTTGGAGAGGCAACATTAATGCCAACTTTACCATCGTTGTTAATTCTAAGACCGCTAGGCTGAAGACTATTAGACAGCCAATTATCATTTAAAGCTACATTTCCATAGTATGTTGTAGTGTCTGCCCTAACAGCTAAATCAAAGATGTTTCCAGTTTCACTATCAAATCTGGTTATAGCCAACTTAGCATCAGCATCACTAGCGGCAGTTCCAGCCTGTATATATGCTGTATTATTAGTGCTTCTTGAGCCTACAAATCTTAATGCAGAATTAGACGCATTATGACCAATCATCATAGATGAATCTTCGCCATAAACGTGTAACTTATTTTCTCCTGCTACGAAGTTATCATAAGGAGCATCAGTATCAATACCAACATGACCAAGTCGGTCAATAGTCAAGTTATTAGGAACAAAACTTCCAGAGTTATTTATCTTTAATACATTACTTGCAGACTTGTACCCAATAGCAGACCAGTCACCAAGTGTTAAATTGCCACTACCTAAAGTATTTCTACCTATGTACAAAGCAGCTTCACTACCCATTGGACTTTCCAATGCAGAAGTAACATTTCCGCTAGCGTATGCATGTATATTAAATAAAGGACGCCAAGTGTCTGGTGCAATACCAGAAGAAGCAAACCCAACATTTCCATTTGTGGAATCTAAGACAACTTGTTTTGATTGCGTCGTAGAGGAAGATCGTGTTTCTATAGAAAATTGTTTTGTTGACTTGTCCCAAGTAGAAACAGCATAGTTTGATAAATTAGCAACAGCGTTGCCAGATCCAACGAAGAGTTTAGCATTTCCTCCATTTGAACCAACAACCAAAGCCCTATCGTCTGTAGAAGAAGTTTGCTGACCAATATCATCTCCAACTACAAACTGCTCTTTTGGATAAAGAGAGCCAACGGAAGCTTTTCCTCCGCTTGTCATAACAAATTGAGCTTCACTAAATAGAACTTGATGATTTCTATCTGTGTCAAAGCCTATGAAAAATCTTCCTGCGCCACTAGCTGCGGCATCTACCCCTAGACCAAATGTAGCATAAAGATTGTTTTGATTGAAAGATTGGCCTGACTGATATTTTGATAATACTAGATCAGCGCTATTATTTGATAGATGTTCAAAGTCACAACGAATTGCATCTCCAGAAGATCTTACATGTAAGGGCTGTTCTGGGTTTACGCCTATACCGAAATGACCATACTCATCTAAAGTAGTTCTGTCTACAAATGTTTGTGTTCTTGTGTCTAATTGGCCAGTCTTGAACAATTTGCCACTGGGAGCAGCAATTATGTTAGGAGTTCCGGTAGCAAAAAAGGCTACACCAGACTGAGAATGCCCCTTTACAACTTTTAAAGGAGGGTTTAGTCCGCTGCTATATATAACTACGTCGCCTTTAGGTCTAATAGAAACTCTTCTTTGTAGACCTTGTCCAGATAAAGTAGTACCAGATCCAGAGGTGTAAAAGTCTATACCTCCATCTTCTTTATTTAGAGAGTCAATACCAGAAGTAAACTCTATCTTTGAAACTGTAGTGCCATCCCATTGAGCATTAATTTTGTTGATTGGAGTAGAAGTGCTTGTTATTCCACTATCTCTAATGTCTAAAGCGCTAGTAAAGTACATGTCAGTACCACTAGCTACAATAGGCTCAATAGAATCGACTATATGTTTTAAATTGTCTCTTAAGGTCTTTGCTGTTATAGCTCCAGTACTATTATCAGCAAAGTTTGTATCAATCTTAGTCTTAAGATCTGCTTTTTTATATTCTGCCATTATTCAAACCATCCTGACCTATGGGACAAATGTGTTCTAGCTACAGAGTCACTTCCCGGCGAGTAAGGACCAAGTATGGCTTGTCCAACAACACCATTGAGTTTGTATTGAGTAACTGCTTCGTCGTATCTTTTATTTATGTCATCAAACAAAATTTTAAGACCAGTTACAATCCCTCTAAGATCTAATGAAGAGGGGCCATCTCTTAAAGAGATAGCATTATATGAATGTGTTTTTAGTTCGCTTCCTATAAGCATTCTTGCTGTACGAAGACAAACTAAATTAATAAACGAATCATCTTTATTTGATGAATCCGTAGGGTCTGGACTCAAAGTAAGAGAATCGGCATCTATGGTATATGTGTTCTCAAAATCAATCTCAACGGAAGCAAGTTGAGCGGAAACAAGAACAGCTTCTTCAAGTCTTGAGTCGGTAAATGTATATTCGCTTGAGTCTAAGTCGTTCACCAGATGACGAACAATTAGTGTCATTTCATTTTGCCAAGCCATGTTCGTCTCCTATAGATTTCTGTGAACTTTAAATGTGTGTATATCCGTATAGAACGTTCCGTCTGATATCACTACTTTGCCTTGAAGTTTATAACTTCCAGCTTCATCAAAATCTTCGGAAACTACGCTATACTGCATTTTTCCATCTGTGCCATCATTAGTAAAAGCGGTTGCTTTTGTTAGTTTAGTTCCAGATGGCTTTTGAAATATCAATTGTTTTGTCGTAGCGCTGGATATATCAACAGCACTAGTACCATCTGTGACAGTAACTAGAAACTTAGTTCCTACATCATTCATGTGAATTTCATTAGCTGCCATTTTTATCTCTCTCTTACGAGTGTTTTATTTATTATTTTATCTATATAAACTGAACTATCCTTAGTCTTATCAATATATGCAGACAAAGAAAGTTCTTT
>VTLG01012674.1_pt1 | contig 40317 bp, 57 predicted proteins | sample 4694571 | NCBI WGS metagenome assembly VTLG01 (sample SAMN12604809, study PRJNA352737) | marine metagenome | biome: ENVO:00000447; feature: ENVO:00000209|ENVO:00000569|ENVO:01000036; material: ENVO:00002151; isolation source: viral sequences binned using virsorter ... | reverse complement strand
GACAGGTTTAGTAGTAGCTCCTGAAGTGGTTTGTTCTTCACTAGTTCCCTTATTTTCTGAACCTGGTTTTTTGTCAGTGGTTTTTTTCCCATATTTTCTCTCCCTGTAGATTTTGATACATGCCTCTGGATCCAGGCATCTCATTACATATTCAGTAAAAGTTATTTCAGCCATGATTATCTCTGGTAAAAAATATCATTTCTTTCCCAAACATTTGGCCTGTCATTCCAAAAACCTAAATATAGTTTTTTATAACCATACATTTCTCTTAACCTGTAATTGAAATGTTTTGTTGCTTCCTTTTGATCTAAACATGTTACACCACCTTGTTTATATTTTATGAAATGACCTACTGATCTTGTATTGAAAGCATTTGCTAATATTAAATATTTTGGATTAAATTTATTTACAATTTCATCCAACTCATCACCTGGAGCTTCAATGTGTTCAAAATATTCTGATGCAAAAATTAAATCAATTGGTTTAGAAATCTTTGTTAATGATGGATATAAATTAAAATCATATTTTTTGCTCATCTCCTTGCAAAATTTATATCGTTTTGTATTTTCCAAATCAGTACAATTAACATCCATTTTTGGAAAAAGTTCTTTGAGTGCTGCTGTTGAATAAGCAATTCCACACCCTAGATCTAGGATTGACTTACAATTAGTTGTTAATATATGTTTAAGGTATTCATTTTTTTGTATATTTTTTAAATAAATTCTACTGTATACTGACCAGCAAGCCCAGGTATCAGCAAAATAGTATTTATCATTATATACAGAATAATCTATCTGATCATTTTCCAATGCTGAATACCATTGGTTTTCCAACCTAATTAAATCAACTAATTCATCACGGACTTCTGGTGTACCTCTGTAATATTTAATCAGAAGCATTATATCTTTTTTTGCTTTGTCCAAATCAATAGGTTGGATTTTATTATAATTCAATAAAAATTCTTCCAATTGTTTTTGAGGACTTGTCTCTAATATAGTTTTCATATTTTCTCCTTAGTTTTAGGCCCCCCGAAGAGGGCCTTGGTTGTTAATAAATTTTGTTGGTGGAAAATGCCATAGCAATTCTGCCCATTTTTTCTTTAACAGCTTGCTCAGTAAATTCCTCAACAGTTAATTCATACCCCAGATACTCTTTCATTCTAAACAGTAGCTTATTAAGATCTTTTTCTACTGAAGTTATTTTTGGGGTATCACTATTACCATTTGCTCGTCTAGTTTCCCAACCATTTTTCCGAGCTATTGAAAGCCTTTTTTTCTTGTTGGAAGCTTTCTTGCCACTTGAGATATTCCGACCAATTTCTTCCTTGGTCTTTTTATGCCAAGTACCATTTGCTTTCTCCTTTCTCATCCGTTTGCTCCAAGCAGCACGGCGTTCAGGAGACCAACTCATATTTGAGTCAGTAGTTTTTCTTGCAGGTAAAGCCATATACTCTCCTAATGCAAAATTAAAATTACTTACCGAAGTAAGGATGTTACACTATGTAAACATCTCCAAAGGCACCATTTTCATGATGCCCTTGATGGAAGGTTACTTAGTTTTCCTAACCTGACTTAACATTGAATCAACTCTTTTACTTCGAGCTTCATCCTCCTCAGATTGGGTTACTGTTACAGTTGCTTTTTTAATTGCCACCTTTGCTTTTTTCTTAGTAGCTTTAAATTTAGCTTTAGGCTTAGGTGCAGGTTTTGCTTTGACTATAACTTCTTGACATACCTCAAGATTCTCTTTGAGGTTGCCTTCGAAATCATCAAGCGATGGTGGTTTAACCTCAACAACTTTCTCTTCCTTTTTGGGAGGAGTGATGTCGATGATTGGCTCACCAGTTGGGCCCAAGTACAACGAATCGAACCCAGTGAAATCATCCATCATTTCATTGAGGACTGTGTTCCGATGGTAAACCAAATCGGCTGAGTGCAAGTCCTTAAATATCTCAGTGAAACAATTGTGGAGACTCCAAGCATTCTTTGGAGCAAATTCCTCATGAAGTGGTTTCTCCCATTGTTCTACCAAATACTTAATTTTGGATGGACCCAGGATATCTCTCTTCATAGCATCCACCATGAAGAAATATGCATCCTTGTTACCCAGTGGTTGTTTTTTGTAATAATTAATTCGTTTCCGATTAACTACATTTTCTCTTAAAACTCTATCAAGAGATTTATTGACCAGATCGGCTAGGTCCTCTGTGATTCCATTTGTATGTTTTCTAGCATCCGAAAATTTAGCAGATACCATCATATTACTACAAATGAATATATCAGCACCACCATACAGTGCATATGATACTGACCTATCGTGAGCATTTCTGCCCCCTATAAAATGAGCAAGGTCACCTTCACTTGCTAGTTTTGCTAACCAAAAACATCTCAAATCATTATGTGATGTTCCCACCTCGAGTTCACTGACTGTGAGCTTCCTTGATTTAAGTTCATCAAGTACCGCTGTGATTGCAGTGAAGTGAGGTATTGGCTTATGCCACTTAGTCGCCGGGATTGGCTTAGGCATCTTATTCAACTGTGACATTGTCACTTTCTTTTCTACAATTAATGTTCCCATAATATCTCCTTTTGAACATCGGTTAACTATAAATGAACCTCTTTCGAGGGTGATGCTAAATGCATCCTCGGTGACTCCCTCCGGAGCCACCTGGGATTAATTTAGTAATCTAACCAAGAACTATCTCCAGTTCTATCGGCAAGAATTTCAAATTCATTATATCCTGCAACTTCCCATGCTAAACTTCCATAAGGATAATGTGCTGAATAATCAAATCTATTAATGAACCCAGATTCTTTAACTTCTTCAGCAATCTTTTTAGCTTGTTCAAGAGTTCCCCCTTCCAATCCAACATACATAATATAGTCAGGTTTTCTTGGATTAACAGGAATTGCACAGACATAAGCATCTTGATATTGATCATTTGATTTATCTGCATAAACTTCTTTAATTTTAACCAAATGTGTTCCTTTTGCTTCAGCATCTTTTCTCTGTTTTGCTGCTCTTGCAGCATTACGTTCTGAAACTTCTTTTCTATATTCATCATGTTTAGTCATATTAACCTCTCCGATTGGGTTATTAATTAGACTCCCTATGAGTCCCTGTTTTGGACCCCCTGTGGGTCCGACTGGTAAAGATTTAAAGTTTTTGATTTCATTTTACCATAAAATTAAACTTTTGTAAACAATTATTTTCACTTTTTTTAAAATAAATGCATTATTATGATTAAATTATTGATTTTATTAACAATCTTTTTTCACTTTTTTTTAAAAAAAATTGATATTTTTGTATATTTTCTGAAAAAAGGAGTATATAATTAATCAAACACATAAAAAAGGAGGAACAATATGAGTGATTCAATTCGGAGCCGATTAAGGAAAAGGGGCATCACTATTAATATGGTTGCCACTGCTTCCGGAACTAGTGCTTCAACAGTAAGTCAAATCTTGAATGATCAATTAAATGATCGTGTCAAGACAACTGCCGATAGGTTAATTGGTGTTGTTGACAAAGAGATTATGGATAGCCTCAATCCAGAGGTATATTCGTAATAGCCAATTTGGAAAATTGGTCTCTATTGGACATGGATGTCCTTCAACCATTGATGGTAGGAGTAGTATGAGTGATTCAATTCAGGTCTCCGGTGTAATTGAGGAGATCTTCGACACACATGAATTTTCAGAAAAATTCCGGAAGCGTGAATTTATTCTGGAACATGCCCCCAATCCCCAGTGGCCCGAGCATCTTAAGCTCGAGTTCATTAATCAAAAAACTGACCTGTTAGATCAATACAACGTAGGTGATAATGTTGTCTGCGACATTAATCTGAAGGGCAGAAAGTGGGAAAATGATAATGGCAGTGGATATGTCGTTTCATTACAGTGTTGGAGGATTGCAATGTGTACTGAAGAACAACAGGATAAATCCAAAGAGGACTATCCTTTTTAAAATTAGCCCACTCTGGGAAACTGGAGTGGGTTTTCCAAGGAGAGAACATGGGACATACAGAACATCTGCTAGGTAATCTTGTTAAAGAGATGCCTTTTGATGATTATATAAGTGAACCAGACTTTATCCATTCTTCTGAAGTAAAATTATTTGGTCAATCAATGGCTCATTGGGAGACCAGATATCAACAGGAGACAACAGATGGTTTAAGGCTAGGTAGTGGTGGTCATACACTATTATTAGAATTTGACAGGTTCAATGAACGGCATCTCGTCATGCCAAAAGTTGATGCTCGAACCAAAGCTGGTAAAGAACAGAAATTATTAGCTCAGGAACAAGCACATCTAGAGGATAAGATTCTAATTAGTCAGGATGAATTCACCCAGATGGTAAATTGGCGGGACCACATTCATGATAATGAGATCATTGGTGATTTATTCCTAAAAAATTTAGGTGTAAATGAAGTCAGTGGTTTCTTTGAACATCCAACCATTCCAGATATAAAAGGATGTTTCAGGGCAGATAAACTTCTCGAGGATCGGGAATTATGTGTTGACTTGAAGTTTATGTTATCTGCAAGTAAATTTTCTTTTATCCATTCAATTAAGAAATTCCGATACGATATTCAGGCAAGTTGGTATTTAGATGGATTAAAAGCTATTACTGGGAAAGATTTTGATTTCCTTTTCGTGGTCTGTGAAAAAACCAGACCATGTAATGTCCAAACTTATAGGTTGGATGATGAATCGCTTGAAAAGGCTCGGGATGATACTCGGGAATATATCAATAGGTTCAAAGAATATCGGTCTGCTTCTTCTGAAGAGAAAAAGCAATTAACCGGATACTATAATGGTATCCAAACACTTAACATTAAATGGTATTAGGAGTAATATGGAAGAGACACTGAATTTCCAAGTAATTGGAACAGCCAAGGAACTATACGAAGCTTGGTTTAATGTAAAGAAAAAGTTAGGATCCCACGTTGTTGCACAAGGTAAGAATCCACACTTTGGCAACGATTATATAATGTTGGATTCTCTCATTAATAAAATTGATAAAGCTTGTAAACTTTATGATCTTGGGATTATGCAATTTCCAACCGGAGAAGGTCTCATTACAATTTTACTACATAAAAAATCTGGACATTATATCCAGAGTTATTATAAATTGATACTGGATAAACAAACTCCACAAGGTGTTGGGAGTGCCCTAACTTATGCTAAGCGACAAATATTACAAGCAATGTTTGGTTTAAGTGCAGGACCAGAAGAGGATGATGATGCAGAAGGCAGTACAAATAGAGTTGTTGAGGATGATGATTCAGAATATGAAGAACAATCACCACCAACCAAAACTGCATATCAATTAGCCAAACTTGAAATTAAAAGTATTGAGTCAATGGAGCAGTTGGCAGATTGGTGGACAAACCTTCCTGACACATCAAGAAATAACAAGCAAGTTCGAGACTTGAAAGATTCTCGTAAAGCAGAACTGAATGTAAAAGGTTAGTATTATATATATATAAACTATATATTATAAACTATACAATAACTATAAATACTATAAATATAGGCGTCCCAATGAAAATACCAACGACAGATGAGATATTAGAGAAAGTAGAAATTCCTGATGAATTGAAAAATCATTCCGAGTTTTTAGAAATATGGCCCAGTTGGGTTGAATATAAGCAAGAGGAAGCAGAAAGCAATGGTAGAATGAAACCGTGGAATTCATTAAATGCTGCTAGTCGTATGCTTTCTGAAATAAGGAATAGATATATGGATGGTCGGGATATTTATCATGTGATCAACCAGAGTATGCTTAATCAGTGGATTGGGATTAGGTTCGATCTTATTCCTGACCGTAGCAAGGATAATGTTCCAAAATTTACTAAATCCAAGGATCAACAGTCTGAACTTGATATTGCATTTTTTAATATGAATGATATGGATTTCATAAATTAATGGATAAAAAAGCATACAAACAACTCCTTGTCAGTTTGAAGAAATGTGAGTTGAACTATCATGCTCATGTTCGTGAATTTGGTAAGCTTGGTAAATCAGAAATTAATTTCTGGGCAGAACAGTTGTTTGATTATAATGCTAAAAATATTGAAAAATCATTTAATAACCACATTAATTACAATGCATTCTTTCCAACTGTTAAAGATATACGACATGGTACAAATGATAACCCAAAAAGGAAACAGGGAGATAATTGGGAGCTGTTAGAATCGATGGAAGAACAAAAAAGATTATTGCCAGAACCAGAAAAAAAGAGAGTTGGAATGCCTGATAATATGAAGAATATCTTACAAAAACTACAGAAAGCTGTTAAGGAAAGACAATCATTAGAAAAATTCCGTGCTGAAATTAAAACTACCGTTTCCGATTAGTGCTAACAGGTACTGGCAGATAGTTGGAAAAAGATTAATAAAAACAAAACAAGCTAGGGCATTTATTTCTGATGTAGTTTTCTGCTGGTTGAATGAGAAAGCAAAAGGAGCTAAATCTTTTAAAGAGGATGATAACTTGGCACTTTCTGTTGCAGTATTCTATCCAGTTAAAAGAGGTCCAGATGTTGATTTAGATAATCTTTGTAAAGTACTAATTGATGCAATGGAAACTGCACAAATCTTTCCAAATGATAAACAATTCAGACATATACAATTAACAAGAGAATATAACCAAAATAAAGATGGTTATGTTAGGATTGCAATAAAAAAATGTGCTAATGACACAATAGTTAATGATGATACTTTTATTGCAAGGAATATTCATCAAACAGGAATTCGGTGGGATAATAAACTGAGGTAAATATGCTAAAATGCTTGGTATGTGATAAAGAATTAAGTGGTTATAAAAAGAAATTTTGTTCTGACACTTGTTATGAACAACATAAAAGAGATACTGCTAAAAGGCGTTATGAAAAGCGCAAAGTAAAATATCCAGAGGTTGAATGCAGTGTCTGCAGTATGAGATTCTATCCAGTTCGACTCAATGTTACTGCATGTTCACGAAGTTGTTCACGGATACAATGTGCTAGACGGCAGAAAATAAGACAAGCCAAGGCTAGAAAATTTAAACCTGATCGACCATTCAAGTCCAAACAACTACAAATAATAAAACAAGATCATTCCAAATTCGAACGAGTTGATACTGCACAATTCAATTCCTCTGACACAACAAAGGATGCTGTGTTGGAATACTTGGAAAAAGGTAATACTATCCTAAAGTTTCCTGATTCACCTCGTCCCAAAATACCTAGTGTTAATATTGTAAATGGTCATACAATAGAGGCTGTGATGGGATTTGGTCTTGAATTTGAATATGATCCAAACTATTTTAACTATAACTATTGATATGATAGAACTATTCTTAATGACATATTTGTTCGGAGTTATATGTGGTATTATATTCGTAATACTAACTGCAATGGGCTATTGTAAACTTGGTAATAAAATCATAATGGAGTATCAAGATGGGATACAGGAGTGGAAAACCAAAACAAATAGTAGAACAGGCCTCATTTGAGGATTATACACAAAATTCAGAAGGTTGGGAGACATCCTGGCGAGCAGAGTGGCAAGATATGCCTGAATATGAACAAAAGGATCTTGCACCATACAGAATGCTTTATATGTTCTTTAAATGCGAAGAGGATGTGAGGGACTTTGAGAGGAAAATTGGTCAGAAAATACATCCCTTGAGGAAATCATATTGGCACCCGGAAGCAGAAATACGACATGCATCCTATAAACTCTGGGTGGATGAAGATGAGTTTGATAGAGAATATTCAGAGTTTGGGGAAGAAATATATGAATCCTAAATATCCAGTGTACATCATCAGTAAAGGTCGTGCCGAATCAAGATTGACCAGTAAAGCTCTTGACAGGATGAAAGTTCCATATCATATTGTGATAGAACCACAAGAATATGAGGACTATGCAAAACATATTGATGATGATAAAATATATGTGTTACCATTCAGCAACCTTGGGAAAGGTAGTATACCAGCTCGGAACTGGGTGTGGGAACATTCACTGTCACTTGGTGCAGAGAGACACTGGATCATGGATGATAATATACGGAACTTTTGCCGACGAAATAATAATTTGAAAGTTAACGTGGCTTCGGGTACTATACTAAAAGTGGCAGAAGACTTTACCGATCGTTATGAAAATGTTGCGTTATCTGGACTACAATATCGCTTTTTTATACCAGATATTTCGGTTAGACCAGCCTGTACTTTCAATACTCGGATCTATTCGTGTATTCTCATCAAGAATGACCTTCCCCATCGTTGGAGAGGTCGTTATAATGAGGATACTGATTTATCTATCAGAATATTGAAGGATAAGTGGTGTACAATACTATTTTATGCCTTTCTTCAAGAGAAACAGGCAACTATGACAATGAAAGGTGGTAATACAGATGAACTTTATGTGGATGATGGTAGATTACAGATGGCTCAGTCCCTCCAAGAGCAACATCCTGATATTACTACGATTCGACAGAGATGGGGTAGATGGCAACACGTTGTTAATTACAGAGGTTTCCGACATAATAAATTAATCAAGAAACCTGATTTAATCGTACCAAGAGGTACTAACAATTATGGTTTGAAACTCAAGACAATAAAATTAAATGGGCATTCCAAGGAGGTAGAACTCGGGCTATATGCAAAGAGCACTCCAGAATACACGGAATGCCCATTCGATAAGGAGGTAAATGGCAGGAACACCAGTTAGACGAGCAAGGAGAGCAAGAGAATACAGGATGTTTGATGACGAGGAGTTCTGGGAAAAGATATTCGATGGATATGCAGAGTTTGGATCATTACCTAAAATGGCAAGAGAACTTGACATACCATATAAGCGACTCTATTATCAAATATCAAATAATCCTGACCTTAATGCAAGATACATGGAGGCTAAAAAGGCATATGCTGAAATGACAGTGAGCCAAATCCAAGACATTACTGATAAGTTGGAACGTGGACATATTGATCCTGCATCAGCCAAGACTATCATCAGTGCAAAACAATGGGTTGCTAGTAAATACAGTCCAATTCAATACGGTGAACGACAGACAATTGATATGCAGATTAATGATGCAACCCAACTTCACCTTGATGCACTTCGTAACCAAATGAAGACCATAAAAGACATAACACCAAAAAAGAAACAGATTAACAGTGAATGAGCAATGTTACGACTCCACTTGACTCTGAATATGCTTGATTGTTTGGATGATATTCTTGACCTCGTGCAAGACTTACCACCTGCCAAATTGCGAGGGATTGACACCAAACATATTATAATGCTAATGGAGATTGTTCAAGACAAGAAGATGGATGTTGATCGGAACCTCATCAATGAACAGAAACGAACCAAACAGGGGCTATAACTATATATATATATACTATATACTAATCAACTATATACTAATCAAAGCTATAAGGCACATCTTATTATAGGGATGATTAGTATAAGGATCATAAGGACCATTATAAAGTATAGTTAAGGAGAGTATATTATAAGAGATAACCAAGGCCAGAGGGTCCTTAGGAGGTAGTCCCATATGGGCATGGGACCCTGGATCCAGATAATTGAAAGGGAAAAAGGTTAATAATATCAATATATAGGCATAAAGTGTTCAATTTAGTCATTACTGAACACTATTGGGGGGATGCCGGGGTTCAGTGGCTAGGCCTAGTGCTACCCATATCTTTGCTGTTTGCCCCCCTGCCCCGGTTCACCCGGGGGGTACCATATGGCTCACGTAACCCACACCCAAGATATAATCTAAAAAAATTTTAATGTTGATCATAAAAAACGAGGTCATGGACATCATACAGAGACACATCAAAGCTGAAAGAAAAAATAAATTGAATAAGGATATACGGACCCACCCTAGAATCGGTGATAAGGTTTATTTTGAGGTGAATGACGAGTTGCATGAGAACAAGGTAAGGATGGTTCATGCAAAGATTATTAGGCAATATCCAAAGAAGAGAGGAAATTGTTGTGAGTACTTAGCATTTGATTGTGTTGATTTGGACCAGAAAAATATATATTATACAGTTCCATATGACGAAGAATTTATCAAAACCGATACTGGAGGACCTTAGGAAGCAGATTAAGGAAACTGATTCAGGGTTAGTTAAGTGTGATACCAAGGAACATGCAGAGAAAATGTTTCATTGGTTGGAAGATAAATTACCTAAAAAATATGGTGTTTGGATTATTGATGCACCAGGGAGGGAAAATGAAATTAACGTGTACAAAGTCCTCGATAGTGACTCTGACACCGGCCGAAATTTCGATTGGTTCAACAGCAGGCCTTCAAAGGCAGCTAAAATGCCTGCAAAGTTCAAGAAGTGGAAAAAATCTCGAGGATTATAGAGATCATTGGGGTGATCCAGGCAAAAAGGGTTTGTGGGGTAATTCTATTGAAGGTGCACTTGGTGAGTTTGCCCTTGCTAAATATTTGGGTTTGTATCCATCTGGTATTGCAGGAAAGGATACAACTGATGTTGGTGAACATTATGAAGCACGGACCAGACCACATTCATTAGATAATTTGTTTTTGAAGAAAAAAGATAAGCAAAATAAATATTATGTTTTAGTTATTGGATCCTATGGCGTTTACGAAATTAAAGGTTGGATATCTGCTCCTGAAGTTTTTGTTCACGAGGAGTGGTACCACAATAATGATGGACGAACATCCATGAGCTACTGGGTTCCAAATGAAGAATTAAACGATATTAACTCATTACCAGAGGATTTATGGCACATAAGGAAGTTTCAGTCAACGTATTCACAGAATTTATTGCAAAATACAAAAACGATCCCGTACAGTTCGTTAGAGACATTTTAGAGGAAGAACCAGATCCATGGCAACAAAAGGTGATGAAACAATCACTGAAGTCCAGGTTGTTAGCAGTAAAATCTGGACATGGTGTTGGAAAATCTACTTGTGCAGCCTGGTTAATGATGCACCACATGTTATGTTTTTATCCCCAAAAGACAGTTTGTACTGCTCCAACTGCTTCCCAGTTATTTGATGCTCTGTTTGCTGAGTTAAAGTCTCAACTGATTCGATTACCTCCTGCCCTGAATAAGCTATTTGAAGTATTTTCTGAAAGAATTGTATTAAAATCAGACCCATCTGGGTCTTTTATATCGTGTAGAACTGCACGGAAAGAGACTCCAGAGGCACTTCAAGGTATTCACTCTGAGAAAGTTTTACTGATAGTTGATGAGGCTAGTTCTGTTGATGATGCTATATTTTCTGCAGCAGGTGGGTCGCTATCTGGTAATGCAACACTGTTATTATTGGGGAATCCAACTCGACCAGAAGGTTATTTCCACGATGCTTTCACCAGATTAGTTGATAGATGGTGGACCCTCACTGTGTCTTGTGAAACTTCTAAACGAGTGAAAAAGGAATATATTGAGGAGATGGCAGAACGCTATGGTATTGATTCTAATACATATCGCATTAGAGTTCTTGGAGAGTTTGCAGAATCATCTGATGATACTATTATCTCAAATGAGTTGGTTGAAACTGCTGTTTCCAGAGATGTGGATCCAACAGAAGGTGGTATTTCTTGGGGCTTGGACGTAGCTAGGTATGGATCCGATAAGTCAGCACTGTGTAAACGGAGGGGTAATACAGTCATGGAACCAATCAAGAGCTGGGTTAAACTTGATACTATGAAATTGATGGGTATTGTAAATGCAGAATACAAGAAAGCACAAGATGAAGAAAAGGCTCCAACTGAAATTCTAGTGGATGTAATTGGTATTGGAGCATCTATTGTTGATCGGGGTATGGAACTTGGTTTGCCAGTTGTTGGTATTAATACTGGAGAATCTGCTTCATTATCTGGACAATACAAAAACTTGAGAGCAGAATTGTGGCACAAAGCTAAAGAGTGGTTCGAACAGCGACACTGTCGTATTCCTCGTGATGAACGCTTAATGTTTGAATTATGTTCACCTAGATACTCATTTGAGTCATCAGGCAAGATACGGATGGAAACCAAGGATGAAATGAAGAAACGTATAGGGCACCGGGGTTCTCCAGATTTTGCTGATGCATTTGTACTGACATTTGCAGGAAATGCTGCAATCCATGCTGGATTTGGAGCTTCCTGGCAAAAACCACTTATGCGTAATATTCCTGGTATTGTATAAACAATAGCATTAAGTTGCTAGTTGATTTGTGATACAATAGGGGAATATATGTTTTCAAAAAGTTCTACAAAGAAAATTTGTGAATACTGCAACACAAAATATATCCCTGCTCCATATCAATTTAATAGACAGAAATATTGTTCACTGAAGTGCAAATGGCAAGTAAGGAGCAAGAAAGAAAAAGAACTAGGAATTTTCAAAGGTGGATATAACCGTGAGACACATATCCGGCTTTGGTTGGATGCAAAATCAATAACAGATATTTCAGCCCCATGTCACTATTGTGGAATTGCCTTGTATCCAGAAAAATTTGTTATTGAACATAAGATTCCACGGGTGAAATTAAATACAAAAGCAAAGACACAAGACATTGCAAATTTAGTAGTTAGTTGTCACGAATGTAATGCTGAGAAATCTACTACAGATTATAACGAATTTATGAAAAGGAAACATGGCAGAAATAAGTGAGTATGGTGATTCTGGTGAAGTACCAGGATTTGCCACTGATGAGGAAGCAGGGTTTGTAGAAGAGATGGATGAAATAGAAATCCAGACTTATGTTGGACACTTGCTTGATGATGCTATTTCATATTCAGATAATGAACTAGGTCAGGATCGGATAACATCAGGAAAATACTATTCTGGACATATCCCTGAACAAGATGATGAAGGCAGATCTGGAGTTGTCTCTTATGATGTAAGGGACACTGTCAATTCAATACTTCCCTCCATGATGCGTATCTTTTTTGGTACGAAAAATATCCTCACATTTACTCCAAATGGCCCTGAAGATGTGCAGATGGCCGAACAATGCTCTGATTATATCAACAACCTGTTGATGGAACAACAACCAGATTTCTTCAATACGATGATGTCTGTGTTCCAGGATGCTCTTATCCGTCGAACTGGTGTAATGAAATATTGGTGGGAAGAAGCAGAATCAGTAAAAAGTTCTAAATTCAGTGGTCTTGATGAACAACAAGCCCAGATGATTGCTGGAGAGGAAGATGTGGAATCAGTGGAAATGGAACAGTCAGATCAAACTCCAGATGGTATACCACTTTTTAATGTTACTGTTAAGCGAAGAATAAAGAAAGGTAAGATCAGAGTTGAAGCTTTACCACCAGAAGAGTTTCTTATTGATCGAAGGGCAAAGAATGTTCTGGAAGCTGATATAGTATCCCATCGATCCTACAAAACAATTTCTGAATTAACAAGTTTGGGTTATGATCCAGAAATGTTGGAGGAACACTCATCAGCCGACGCAGCATTTGGTAGTAACGAAGAATTTATCTCACGACATTCTGAAGCTCCAGACCGGGGTCGTACACACATGGAACCTGCACAGAGAAGGGTCCTTTATTGTGAATCATATATAAATCTTGATGTTGATCAAGATGGTATTTCAGAATTGAGACGGATATGTACAATTGGAAATACACATAATGTTGTAGATAATCATCCATGTGATTATATTCCATTTGTCTTGTTTTGCCCTGCACCTGAACCACATACTGCGATTGGTGCCTCAATTACCGATATAGTGGCCGATATACAGAGGATCAAGTCAGCAATCTTAAGAAATGTAATGGATTCTCTGGTAATGGCAGTTAATCCACGGATGCTAGTACTGGAAAATGCTGTTAATTTAAAGGATGTATTAAATACCGAGGTAGGTTCTGTTATTAGAGCACGGTCCCCGGGTGCTGTCACACAATTGGATATGCCATTTGTTGGACAACAGGCCTTACCAATCCTTGGGATGCTAGATGAAATCAAGTCCACGAGGACAGGTATCACAAAGGCATCTCAGGGAATGGACTCCGAAAATTTACAATCTGCAACTAGACTTGCTGTTGATTCAACTGTAAAAGCTGCACAAGCTCATATTGAACTGATTGCACGGATATTTGCTGAATCTGGACTGAAACCACTTTATAAAGGTATTCTCCAGTTGATACACAAGCACCAAGATAGAGAAATGATGACAAGATTGAGGAACCAGTGGATTCCAATAGATCCTAGGTACTGGGATGCAGATATGGATGTAATGGTTGATATACCTCTTGGTGCTGGAAATGATATGGAGAAAATGCAATTCCTGTCAACTATTGCTCAAAAGCAGGAGACATTACTCCAACAATATGGATTAGAAAATCCTATTGTTAATTTGAGTCAGTATCATACGACTCTCTCCCGGATGGTACAGTTGGCAGGATTTAAAGATCCAAATTCATTTTTTGGTGATCCGGCACAATATCAACCTCCACCTCCAGAACCTCCACAACCTTCTCCAGAGGAACAATATATTCAAATTCAAGCTCAGAAAGCTCAATCTGATGCACAGAATGATATGGGCAAGCTCGAACTTGAACGTGAGAAAATGATTCGTTTGGATGATAGAGAAAAGGATCGTATTGAATCTCAGGCAGAACTTTCCATAATGGATATGCAAGCTAAATATAATACCCAGATGGATGGTTCTAAACTTAAAGCTATGATGGAACGAGATCGTGAAGAGATGAAACAGAATGCGGCCCTCCTACAAGCCCAACTAGCACAACAACAACAAGCTGAACAAGCCCAACAACAGCAAATGCTAGCTCAAATACAACAACCACAACAAACCCTACCTAATGCGTAAACGCACTGGTCTCAGAAAAACTGAAAATACAGGCCCCGGTATAATTCCCCGAAAACCTTCATTTATGAGCCAACGGCAATGGGATGATATACCAATTAGCCAGAGGAAAAAGGTTCTAGAAAATATTAAAAGAACGGAAGGAAAATCTGCAACTATGGGTAACCCTGCCGATTTTGTAAAGGGGATTATTGCAGCCGAAGGCGGCTTTCCAATGGATATTGCTTCGTTTCTAGCTCCTGGTGGAGGTATGTCTCAGGCACAACGATTAACACAAATGCGGCCAGGTGGGTATCCTGGCTATAAGGAACAGGAATTTGTTCCAGAATTTAAGGGAACAACACCAGATCTTTATTCCAAAATGGGTGGAGATCCAACTTCCGGAGCCGGATTGTTTGGTGAATTTATGGCTCCTGGGGCTATTATTATGGCCCCAATTGCTGCTGTAAGAGCTGGTATAAAAGGAGCTAGAAGTCTTTTGAGCCGGGTATTTGGAGCAGGACAAAACATATTTACAAGTAATCCTGCCAATGCAACTTTAGAATTAGTTGAAAATATTGAAAAACAGGTAGCAAAAGGTAAAAAAAATATTGCACGGGTAGATAAGGATACTGGTGAAATAGTTGTGAATATTGATTATTTAAAATCCCCAAAACGGCAAAAAGATTATGTTGATAAACAAACAATGGAATATGCTGGGTTTTGGGATTATCTTGAACAGCAGAAGAAAGATGGTCGCACAACAATATCTTTATCAGAACTTGAGGATTTTTGGGCACAAAATAATCTTGATATTAGAGAAACACATATTGATCGGTATGATAGTCAATATAGGTTAGAAGGTGGAACCAACCAGAGATCAGTAGCAATTACATACCATGGGAAACAACCACCCATGTCAGAAGAAACTCTGCAAAATCTTAACAATATTGCTCAACATATACATAAAAAAGATTTTGTTGATTTGGATCCTAATTCACAACGTGAAATAGAAATTGATTATAAAACTTGGTATCCAGGTGATAATCAACCCGCAAATATAATAAGTCGACCATTTACGGATTCCAATACTGAATTGCATCATAATAAAGAAAATGTTTTGTTCCATCTCAGAATGGATGATCGCGTTGGAGTTGGAGAACAAAGTGGTGAAAAAATACTTAATGTATTTGAAATACAGAGTGACTGGTACCAACGTGTAAATAGAGAGGGAATGTATGATTTGGAAAAATATGATATTGATATTAGTAAATTAGAACATAAAAATAGATTAATAGATGAACAACTTAGGGCTGGAAACATTAGATCCTCTGGAGGTTTCTTGCCAGTTGCAGAAGTAGCTAATTTACGGGCCCAAAAGAATACAAATAAATTAAAGATGGATGAATTTAGAGAACAACGAGATATAATATCCGGGGAATTAGCAGCCGAATCTGCTGCACCAAAAGGACCATTCATGACTCCAGGTAAGGGTGAACACTGGGTAGAACTTGCTGTAAAAAGGATCCTAAAAATGGCTGTTGATGGAAATTATGACAGGGTTACTTTTGGAACAAGAGAAATACAAGGTAAAATTTATCCTGGTTTGATTCAACCAGTGTCGAAGTTTAAAATCAAGAAAATGAAAAGGTCAGCTGAATTTGATATAGCGAAAAAACAATTTAAAAAAGATGGAACTGTACTTAACCAAACTACTCCTGTAAAAGGAACAGATTATCCATATTATGTTGAAGCATATGATAATAGAGGAAATTTAATTCGTCAAGATATACAGCATTATAATGAAGAGACTCTTGTTAATATGTTTGGAGAAAATTTAACTAATAGAATTAAAGAGAAAGCACGGACGAATCGCTTGGCATCACTTTATCCGGGAACTGGTGAGGAACTTGATATTGGAATGCAAAATTTGAATGTATTATATGAATACACATTACCATCTGTATTAAAAAAAGGTCATTTCAAGAAATATAATTTGAATCCGGAAAAAGTTCATATGGGAATGGCTATTACTCCTAGTGAAATAAGAGCGGCTGATCAACAATTTAATATTGATGAGGAGTTTCTGGGCCGCAATAATATAGAACTTAATGATAATTGGGAGCAACCAGAATTTTTTTATAATGATGTTGATGGTAATAGAGTCAGTGTAGATATAGAAGGATTAGAAAATGCTCTGCAAACAGGAGGTCTTAATGTAACTGCCCCTCCTGGTGGACTTGATATACCAGCAATCACGACAGCAGCAAGAAATATACATAATAGATTAACAATTGGAACTCAAGGTAATTTACAGAATTTACCACAACCGGAACCGGTAATAAGACCACCAACACCCGATCATAATGAGCAAGGTATCAGTGCCACTGGCATGTACAGAAATGTGCAGGAATTAGTTAATCCTGGTGGATTTGAATCACGGTTGGATCGTTATCAACATCCAATGCACCGAAACAGGGCAGGTGCAGATGCAAGATCATTATTAGAAGATAGTGGAATTACTTTTCATGAAGATGATGTTGGAGTAACATTTAATGTTGCTGAAGATAGTCCATTGGCATATGCTAGGCAAGATATTTATACTTCTTCTTGGGAATATTTACAAGCTTATCGTAGAGCAGGTGGACATCCAACTGCTATTCCAGAGGAAGTAAAATTAATGAGAGAAATTGAAATTGCCAATGCAATTGAATCTGGCATAACAGGAATGGATACTCCTCCTATTGTTGATCGGCAATATATTAATCTCATGAATCCAGAAACCAGAGCAATTGAATTATCGCATATTGAAGCTGAATTGCAGACATATGGTATTAGGATATATCCAGGTCCTACTCCAGCAGATAGACCTAGGTTTGGAGCATTTGAAGAGGGGTATTATGATGATGCTGTATCTGCAGACGAACTTGATTTTGGTCAGGATTATAGGTTATATAATTTGGCAAGAAGATATGAAATAGCAGGTTCACATCGAGTGGATCCAAATGAAGTATTAGATGTAACTCGAGCTGAAGTAATGCCATATCATATTGAACAGGATCTTGATGGGAGTTGGCCTTTTACTTCAGATGATTGGTTAGCCGAAAATGTTTCCGTATCTGTACCTGATCCACCTGCACTTCTTACTCATACAGAAGTAGGTGATCAAATTGTAGATTCATTTTATAATAATCCATCAGTTACTAATGCTAGAAATGGATTAGAGGAAATGGGTATCCAAACATTTGTACATCGTGATGGCCCACCATATATATCATTTGAGATGTTGGATAATGAGCCGCCCCACGGGGGCCCAACCAGTATCTGGCGAGGAATTAATGAATTTACTGAAGCATTAGACAATGGTATAGTACAACCAGCTGTTAATACTGATGAATTGGAAAATGCTGCTAGACACTATGCGGGAGTGATTCATGATAGAATTGGTCCGGCAGGTGCTCCTGACGCACCAGCATTAACACCAGATGATGTTCAATACACTGGATTACAAACTGGTCAACAAGCATTACCTGCACCTGCTCAATCTCAAGTTGCTATTGCTGACATTAATTGGCAGGATGTTGCAAGTAATGATATACATAGTGATTCACATCGAATATTTGAGGCAATTAGTCCTGGTGCACAGGAAGATCTTATTAATATGAGAGAAATGGCGGATACCTTAAATACCGAGGAATTTGGGAATATTGGAGTAGATTTTAGTTCGTTGAATGCACCAAGATTCCTTATAGGAGATCATGTAATTGATGCTAGAGAATTTCCAGGAATGTGGCATGATTTAGGATCAATAGAAATAGAAACTCTTAATGATACAGTTGAGGCATTAATAGATACACATGCTAGATTTGTAAGAAGGATCCAAGAAACAGAAGGTACTCATTTGGATTTAGAAGTTATTACCCACCAACCAACACCAGCAGCAGGTTTATTAGAAGATGCCCCACAACCAGAATTTACGGAAAGGACTGTAAGAGATCAACCAATGCAGTGGTCTGTAAAATTAAATGATAAAATAAAAAAGGCTTATAAAGAAAGTCCACCACCATATGCCTTGATACCACCTGGTATATTAGCAGGTGAAGCTGCAAGACAACAAGGTCAACAACAATCAATATTGGATGAAAATATTTGGTAACAATAACATTATTGGAGTAACATGGAGAGTGAAGAAGAAAAGGAAATAAGGGATGCAGAACGTGCTAAGGAAATATTGGAAGATCCCCTTCTACAGGGTAGTTTGGATAAAATGGAGGAAGAATATATTTCAGCATGGAAACAATCTAAAACTGGAGATAAGGAAGAAAGAGATATATTATGGCAGTTGGTTTGGGCAATAGGAGAGTTCCGGACGCATCTATCTGTTATAATGCAAAGAGGTGAATTTCATAAGGACCGACTTCAGAAATCTATGAAGCGGAAACGTAATTAACATTTTTACAAGGAGCAACCATGGAAACAGGACTCCAACAAGCAGAAGACGCTATTCAGTCAGTGTTGTCCGGCCCTCCGGTCGAGAAACAACAACAGATGGAATCCGATACTGCAGAGGAAGTTCAAGAGGAAGTTGAAACTGAATCAGAAACTCCCGAAGCAGAATTTACTGAGCAAGAGGAACAAGAAGAAGTAACAAAACAGGAATCTCCCAGTGATAAGTACTATCCTATTAAACTGGATGGTGAAGATATGGAGATCACCCTTGATGAAGCTTTACAAGGTTACCAACGGCAAAGTGATTATACAAAGAAGACACAGGCACTTGCTAATGATCGAAAGCAAGTTGAAGCAGATAAAGAGGCTCTTTTAAGACAAAGGGACCACTATAAACAGACTGTTGATAGGTTAGTTTCAGAACGACAGGCTCAATCTACTGAAGAACCAGATTGGGACCAATTGTATGAATCTGACCCTCTCCAGTGGATGAAACAAAAAGAAGAGTTTCGTTCCAATAAAGAGAAATCGTTAGAGTTACAGCAAGAGCAATTCCGACTGCATCAAGAACAACAGCAGGAGCAACAAGCTCAAATGCAGCAATTCATAACACAACAACATGATGTTTTATTAGATGCAATCCCAGAGTGGAAAGATCCTCAAGTGATGGCTAGAGAGAAAAATGAAATCAAGCAATATGCCCAGAGTATTGGCTATAGTGCTGATGAAATTAATCAGGTTTATGATAGTAGGGCAGTATTAGCTTTGAGGACTGGTATGAAAGCATCCGGGTTATCTGGTAAAGGAGCTGCAAAGCTCAGACCGATAAAGGAAGCAATTAGATCAGTAACTCCAGGTTCGGCAGCCCAACAGCCTAGACAACACACAACTGTTTCAAAAGCCAAAATGAAACTGGCTAAAACAGGCAAAATGTCTGATGCCCAAGAAATTTTTAAACATCTGTTGTAAGAAAGGAAAAACAACATGGCGAAGGTAACAAATGCTTTGGACACCTATACTGCTGTAGGTCAAAGGGAGGATCTTTCGGATGTGATATATAATATCTCTCCAGAAGAAACACCTTTTGTATCTGCAATTGGTAAACGTGCCGTAAGCAATACAAAATTTGAATGGCAAAAGGAAGCACTTCCTGCTGTTGCTACTACAGCACAGATAGAGGGTGCAACCATCTCGACTGCTGCTCCTACGAATACCACTCGTTGCTCTAATCAATGTCAGATATTGACAAGATCAGCTGCGGTAACTGGAACACAGGCGGCCATGAATCGTGCAGGTGTATCTGATGCAATGGCACATCAAATTGCCCTTATATCAAGAGCACTTAAACGTGATGTAGAAACAATGCTGCTTTTAAATCAAGCAGTAAATACAGGTAATGCAAGTACTGGCCGAACGGCTGCCGGTTTACCTGCATATGTTGCTACTAACGTAACAGTAGGTCATTCTGGAAGTCCAACTAATCCAACTGATACAGCTGGAGGAACGGATCCCAGAAATGATGGAACAGCAAGAGCCTTAACTGAGGCATTGTTAAAAGTAGAGTTAAAGAATTGTTTCGATAATTCTGGTGATCAACCAAATATGATCATGGTTGCTTCTGCAAGTAAACAATTAATCAGTGGATTTGCTGGTAGAGCATCTGCAACATCAGTTGTAGCTTTACCAGGTAAGGCAGATGAAGTGAATGCCAATGTATCAGTATATATTGGAGACTTCGGAACTTACACTGTTCACACTAATCGGTTCCAGAGGGCAAAAGATGGGTGGTTAATTAATCCAGAATTTGCCAAAGTTGCTCAACTTCGAGGTTTTGAAGTTAGTGAGTTAGGTACAACCGGTGATGCAACTTCCAGGTTTATTACTTGGGAAGGTGGATTACAGGTGGATAATGAAGCCGCACATGGTCTCATAGCAGACATTGGTGGTTGATAACCTATAATTTGGGGCCTCAGAAATGGGGCCCTTTATATTATGCCAAAAGCAACAACTGAATTAGGTACTGAACATGGTGTTAAAACTGCTGTTCATACCGAGGATGGTGATGGGACATTTCATATCACTAAAGAGCAAAACATTCAGCCTACTCTTGATTATGCTAAAAATCTTCGTGATATACCAATTGATCGAAGTCATCATTCAAGAAAGGTTGCAGAAATACCACCAGTTATTGCATCAGAACTTGCAAGGACTGGCATTTTACATAATAAGGAAAGATTACTTAAGTGGTTGGATCGACCAGAAAATAAACCATTTAGAACATGGGAAGGACATTTATCATAAATGGCTATTTCGACTAAAGCAGAATTACATACTGCAGTAGCAAACTGGTTAAATAGATCTGATTTAACTTCTAGGATACCAGAATTTATTGCACTTGCAGAAGCATCCTTTAATCGTAATTTGAGAACCAGGGAAATGCTGGTTAGGAGTACGGCATCAGTAACAGGTCAATATGTAAGTATTCCTACAGATTATTTGGAAATGATGAATATTGAATTAACTTCAACATCACCACCTAAGCGATTGATTTATATTACATCAGACAGGTCTGATGATTACCGGGAACAACAAAAAAACAAAACTGGAGCACCAAGTTACTACACAATAGAAGGTGATTCAATCCAATTATTGCCAACACCAGATGCAACTTATACACTCCAGTTAAATTATTATCAAGATATTCCTGCTCTGGCTGCTTTGGCAGATTCTGCTAACAACTGGTTATTAGCTAATCATCCAGATGTTTACCTTTACTCCACCCTAATGCAAGCCTCACCATATATAATGGACCCCCAGTCTGCACAACAGTGGGATGGATTACTAGCAAGATCAATGCAGGAACTCCAGGTATCAGATGATAAAAGTAGATATTCTGGTGGAACATTGAATATGAGACCAAAATATATCTACACATGAACGAAACCTGGACAACAGAATTAATAGGACCAAGAAGATATGGTGATTCAATGTATGGTAATTCCTATTTTGGTTCTACAGAGTGGACTGATGGAACAACAACAACAGTAACCTGGTCAGAACAGACTACAGGTTCAACAACATGGACTGAGCAATAAAATGGCAAATACATTTACTTCTAATTTCAATTTTGTAAAATCTGAAATAGGTGGTGATAACCAATCTTGGGGAAATAATCTCCATACAACACTAGATCTGGCAGATGTTGCTTTAAGCAAAACTATTGAAGATCAGTTAATGTCAGGAATAACATCAACTGCAATTGACTTAACTGCATCTGGTTCTAATGGAATTATTTCCACTTCTGCCAATTTGAAATATTTTGAAAGTATTGTAGTTGGAGATAAGGTTAGAATTTCAGGTTCATCTGAGGCAGTAAATGGTACAGCAGCAGCACCTGTTATTCATACTGTAACTGCAAAAACAAGTGCAGATTCTATTACAGTTTCAACCAATATGACTACTGACTCAAGTTCTACAATTACAATTGCAAAAGTTCTGCAACCAGTCCATATAAATTCTGGTCCAATTGTTTGTGCTCCACTTGCTAATTTAAGTGCAGCCACCAGAACAGCAGGTGGTACTGGAGTCCCAGGAACAGATGCAACAAAAGCTCTTGTTGCAAGTGGTGATGTAACACTTGGAAATGATGCAGGTGCCAGTGGTGATACGGTAACCTTTACTTCCAGGATTGCAACAGATGTTCTTCCAAGTGCAGATGGGTCTTATGATTTGGGAGCATCAGATGCAGAATGGCAGGATCTTCATATAGATGGAACTGCCAATATTGATGCACTTGTTGCAGATACTGCAGATATTAATGGTGGTACAGTTGATGGGATTACTTCACTTTCTGTTTCAGCAACAACAATTTCAATGACAGGTTATACAATTGGAGACAATGCTGAAGGTAACAGAACAGTAAGTACAAGTGCCCCAACTGGTGGATCAAATGGAGATATACACTATGAGTATGCATAATGGGAACATCCCTTTCGGTAAAAGTTGATGGTAGTTGGGAAACTGTTGTTGAACCATATGTAAAGGTTGATGATTCCTGGGAGAGTATTCACAATGTTTGGATTAAACATGGTGGTAGTTGGGAATTGGCACATAAAACTGCCATTGGAAGATATACTGGAGTGGATGAGATTAGTAACCAGACTAATACAACTATCAATGCAACCATTTCTGGATCATATACAGTTGAGCAAGGTACCAGGTATCTAAGAGTCCAACTTACTGCAGGAGGAGGCCAGGGTGGAGGAGGTGCTCGTACTGGAGGTTCTGGTCTTTCTGGTGGACACTGGCCCTGTCCTTTTCCTGCAGCAGATGCTGGAACGGGCAGCACTACAGCAACTGTAACAGATTATGCAACTGGAGGCCAGGGTGGACATCCCGGTCTTGTAGATATACAATTTGAAGTTATTCCAGGTGAGACATATACCTGGACAGGTGGTACTGGAGGTTGGACATCAGCACAACAACCTGATATTTCTCTGGAGTTAAGTTATTATTACGCAACAGGATCACAGAATGCTGTAAGTTCTTCAGCAAGTGGTAATGCTGGTGAAGCAGGTGATAATATTACTTTTTCTGGTCCATCTGGGTCAATAACTGCAGGTGGAGGCCTTGGAGGAAGTCCTGGAGTAGTCACAGTTAGTTCAACTTGTACTCAAGTGGTTTACACTACCACCTTTTTTGCATATGGTGTAAACGTTACTAATCCAAGTCAATCATCAAGAAATGCTAATTCAATTTCAATGGGTACTAATTTAATACACACAACAACAAATGGTACTGCAACTTCTGGAGGAGGAGCAGGAGGGTCTTATTCAGCAGGAGGGAATATACCCAGGGGGACTAATGGGTTAATATCAATTTGGAAATATGAGGCATAATAAATGGCAAATCCAACTACAAATTTAGATATAACATTACCAGTACCCGGAGCAGAAAGTTCTAGGGGTACCTGGGGTGAAATTATCAATGATGCATTCCAGTCTCTGGATACAGCAATAGTCCCAAAAACAGGTGGATCATTTACTGGTGCAGTCACAATGCCAAGTCCAGTTATTAACACTGGTGTAAGTGGATCTGCAATTCTGGACAGTGATGTAATGAGTGGGGTTTCTGCCACTACTCTATCATCATCAGAATCTATCAAAGCATATGTAGATGCCCAAGTCACTGCATCAGATTTAGATTTTCAAGGGGATTCAGGTGGTGCATTATCTATTGATTTAGACAGTGAGACATTAGATATAGCAGGTGGCACTGGTATTGACACAACTGGTTCAGGCAATGAGGTATCAGTTGCAATTGACTCTACAGTTGCAACATTAACTGGAAGTCAAACTCTGACTAATAAAACACTCACTGCACCTACTTTGACAACACCTGCACTGGGTACACCAGCCTCTGGTGTTATGACAAATGCAACTGGAACAGCATCAGGATTAACTGCAGGAAATGTTACTACCAATGCTAATTTAACAGGTGGAGTGACCAGTGTTGGTAATGCTGCAACTGTAATAACTAACGCAAATCTAACAGGTGATGTCACAAGTTCTGGGAATGCCACCTCAATTGCAAGTGACTCAATTATTAATGCAGATGTCAAATCAGATGCTGCAATTGCAATTTCAAAAACAGCACTTGTAGGAGGAACAGGTTTGACCCTTAGTACTAACACTTTAAATGTAGATGCTGCTCAAACTCAGATTACTTCTGTTGGAACTATAGCAACAGGAACCTGGGAAGGAACAACAGTCGCAGTAGCACAAGGTGGAACTGGAGTAACTTCTAAAACTGGAACTGGTAATGTTGTATTACATACTTCACCGACTCTTGTAACACCTCTTCTTGGAACTCCTACTTCTGGTGTGGCTACTAATTTAACTGGAACTGCTTCTGGTTTAACAGCAGGATCTGTCACAACCAATGCAAATTTAACTGGAGATGTAACCTCAGTTGGGAATGCAACTTCAATTGCCAGTGACACAATTATTAATGCTGATATAAAAAGTGATGCAGCCATTGCAATGAGCAAAACTGCTTTGGTGGGAGGTACTGGACTTACATTATCAACCAATACACTTAATGTTGATGCAGCACAAACACAGATCACTTCAGTTGGAGCATTGAATGCAGGTTCAATAACTTCTGGTTTTGGAACAATTGATACTGGATCTTCAAATATAACAACTACCGGGACAGTATCAGGAACTACTTTTGTGGGTGCTCTGACAGGTGTTGCTTCTGGAAACGATATTCTTGGATCGGCAATTGCGATGAGCATTGCACTTGGTCTTGTACTGGCACCATTAATAGGATAGAAAATGGCAAACACATTTTTAAGGAAAACAGAACGTAATATCGGAACATCATTAACACAGATAGATTCATATGCTGTAGGTGGTTCAACAAAAACTACAGTTATTGGATTATCTGTATCTAATACTACTACTTCTGCAGTTGATGTAGATGTAACTTTGAACGATGGATCTAATGATTTTTATATTGTAAAAAATTGTCCATTACCATCTGGAAGTACAGTTATCCTGATTGGTGGAGATCAGAAGGTGGTTATGGAACCGTCTGATCTTATTAAAGTAAAATCAACTGCATCAAGTTCTGTTGATGTTGTAATGTCTATATTGGAGATTACATAATGGCATACGTTGGAAGACCACCCTCAAATGCAACTTTATCAAGTGCAGATATTGCTGACGGAATAATTGTAGCAGCAGATTTAGCACCAGATTCTGTGGGAGCTTCAGAACTGGCAGATGATGCAGTTGATACTGCTGCAATAGCAGATTCAGTTACATTAGTTACCCCAAATTTAGGTACACCTTCTGCTGTAACACTTACGAATGCTACGTTTCCTGCTGGGCATATTATACAAACAAAAGGTGATACTTATGCTCCTTCTTCAAAAATTGATATTCCCCTTACTGGTAGCGGAAGAGTTTTAGGTACTAATTTAGAAGTTGAAATAACTTGTAATTCTACTTCAAATTACTTATTACTTTCAGCTTTTATTCCAAATTGGATAAATAGAGGTCAATATTATTATTGTAATTATGGTTTTGAATATTCTACAGATTCGTTTGGTACACCGGGAACAACATTAGGAACCTCTTTTATAAATACTGTTGAAGGTTATTTATCTGTTGCTGAAACAATTCAAATGGCATTACATCCTTATTTATGGGTACAAGTTCCGACTGTAACTACAATGAAAGTCCAATTAAAATTTGTATCAGTATCAGGCGTAACATCTATATTTTGGAATGCAAATACTGACCAACAAGTAGCAACTTTTACAGTTCAAGAGGTACAACAATGACTATAGAAAGATCACTAGCAGAAGATATACGTTCTTTAAACCCTAGTCTTAATGATGCAGATGCAATACGTACTCTAAATCCTAACCTTAATGAATCTGAAATAATTCAACTTCAAGAAGAATACGATGCACAAGAATATGCCAGAAACCGAGCAACAGAATACCCTGCTATTGCAGAACAATTAGACGAGATATATCACAATGGCATTGACTCTTGGAAAGCAGTAATCAAAGTGACAAAAGACAAATATCCTAAAGGATAACTAATGTACATTGGAAATGACTTACGATCTGGCAGATCAGAGACTTATGTTTTCACTGCAAGTGGAAGTGAAACCTCTGTAACTACTTCAGACGATTCCCGGTTAATTAATTATACAGTGGGATGGGTCAAAGTCTGGCTTAATGGTGTTTTATTAGTAGAAGGATCAGGGAAGGATTTCCAGGCAACTACAGGAAATTCAATCACTGGTCTGGCTGCACTTACGGCAAACGATATTCTCGTTTTGGAGGCCAACCACACCTTCAGTGTCAGTGATTCAGTCCCCAGAAGTGGGGGTACGTTTGATGGAGCAGTAATATTTGATACCAGACCAACATTCTCAAAACTCTTGCAGAATCCAGATACTATATCTGCAAACATAACAATCGCATCGGGCTTTAGTGCAGTTGCAGGTGGCCCAATCAACTTTACTGGTACAGTGGCAGTAAATGGTAATCTAAGTATAGTTTAAAGGAGTAAACATGGCAACATTAGCAGTAGGTGGAACAACAATATTTGATGGAGCAACACTTCAGAGTGGGGTGGTATTCCCTGCTGGGCATATTTTACAAGCAAAGTGTTATACTTATACCACTACTCGTCTTTCTTCAGGAGGCCAACAATGGATGTGGGTTACAAACGACATAAAAGGTGGATCTACAGATTATATAACTTTCCCAAGTGCAATTATATCTGGTAATCATTGTTTGTTAAGTTTTACTGCTACAACTTCAGCCGATACTACTTCATTAAAACATGCAAAATTTTTTATTCATGAAGGAACATCAACTGTAAATAGTCTTGCTACAGGGCCAGCAGTTTCAGGAATGCCTACTGATGGATTAGCTAATTGTGTATTTAGGTATTCTGCTGCTGCTGAATATGGTCGTTCAAAAGACATATCATTTCAACATCAATGGACTCCAGCTACAACAACTCCTAATATTTCATTAGTTGTTCATGTAGAGTCACATAATGCTTCTGGTACAGTTGATTTTTATATCGGTAAAAGTGGATATAATGATTATACAACTCCTGTAACAACAGGTTATCAAGTTTCAATCATGGAAATACAAGCATAAGCTAAAGCAGATAATCCAAAATGACAAGAGCTAGAGACAATGCTGACCACTATACTGGATCAACTACATCTATTTCAGATAGTGGTAATGCAACTGCAATAACAATTGATGTTAATGAGAATGTAACTCTTGCTGGTGATCTTGAAACTGCAACGAATAAAAAGATAAAACAAAAAGGAGCATTCATGCAAAGTAGTACACATCAAGCACTTACATTAGGAGGTTAATATGGCGGCAGGAACATTAGTATCATCAGGTAGTTCGGGAAGTATGCCGACAGGTTCAGGTTCAGAACGATTATGCCGAGCATATATCACTGGTCTTAATAATGATTGGCAAGAAATACTTTCTGGTACAGCAGGGCATATTTATACAGTAATTTCTATTATATTTACTGACACTCAAGGTGCGGCTGGTACTATACAATTACTATTAAATGATCTTTATTTACTTAGCACTCAGTCTGTTGGCTCAACAGAGACATTTGTATGGAGTGATAAATTTGTAATGGAAGAGGATGATGATTTGGATGTATATAATACTTGCACTAATGGAGACTGGATTATAACTTACATCGACCAAGACTGGACATAAGGAGAAACCATGAGTGGAATAATTAATTCGGCAGGAAGTAAGTCTGGTGTTATCGGCACTACGGAACTGGATTATGAGGAAGGAGAATGGACACCAAGCTATAGTAATATAGATACTTCTATTAATGCAGGATTTTATACAAAAATAGGTAGAGTAGTTACAATTAGTGGGCATTTAGCTTGTACTGGTTCTGGTGGGTCTGGAGGAATAATTTCAGGCTTACCTTTTGCAGTAGCATCTGCTGGTGGAAAAACTGGTGGAGGAACTACTTCAAGTTATACTGGTACTGATTTTGATATATCAGCAGTTGGTTTCAATCAAGCAGGTGCTACTCAATTTAGACTTAGAGGAGGAGGTGGAGATGGAAATGCTGATTTAGTAATTGAAACGAGTAGAAATGGTGCTTTTTCTGGATTTTATTATATAGATTAAATATGAAAAAATTAGACAAAATTGAAGTAGTCACAGACTACAAACATCTTCAGATTCGGGAGATAACTGACTCAGGTGGATACCATCGCAGGGTGCTTACATCAGATATGACTCTTGCAGATGATGAACACCAAGAAGTGAAGGACAAAGCAGAAGAGTTATGGACGGATGAGGTTAAGACTGCATGGACAACTTTTCAAGCAGAACAAGAAGCACAACGGGAAGCACAACGTGAAGCAGAACAAGAAGCAAACAAAGCAGAACAAGAAGCAAAGGAGTAACCCATGAGCAGAGTAACCATGAAAATTAGAAGTACAAGTACGAGATTACAATGAATGAAAGTTCACAGATCACTATTAGGTGGAGGTGGTAATGCTTTGGAGAACAGGAAACTCCTCAATTTTTGGGCACGATTTACCATATCAATTGCCAATGCGGTTACGTTTCTTGTTCTTCTGTATCTATTGTTCTATTCGGAAGTTAAAGAATCAAGCCGTGACTTGGTTAATATACTCTGTGGGGCATATGTTGCAGTCCTTGCCAAAAGCACAGATTATTGGTTTCGTGAAAAGAAAGATCAAGAGCATTCGGAGGAGATGGAAATGAAGGGTATAAATGGGCCTGATAAAAAAGTTTAAGGATTTGTTTTTTAAGCCTGATATTTCAGATCAGGAAAGAATAGACAGGTGGCACAAAGAAGTAGATGATGCAGACAGGTTAAAGGAATTACATCGTAAGGCTCGTAAACAAACTAATAAGAAAAAAAATAAAACTTTAAGCTCTAATTTTTAATGGCAAATGGAACAATACAAGCGGTGACCGAACATACGCTTGTCAAAACTTTTACTCCTCTTGTAGTTGCTGGTTTAATGGGAATTGTAGGATGGCTCTTTGCAACCGTCATGGATGTGGAAAAACTAGCTAGGGACAATAAATTGCATATTGAGCATCTTCATATGGCAGAAGAAAACTTTGAAGCTCAAATGAAGGATGTAGAATCAACATTAACTGATCTCCGGATTAACGTAGGTCGATTAGCACATTAATGGAGAATAATATGTCAGTCAACAACATTCTGTTAGTTATTGGTAGTTTAGTAGTAGGTTCTATTACCTGGTTATTAGTTACAGTTTCAGAGTTGAGTGGAGATGTTAAAGTAATAAGATACCAAGTGAATCAGAATAGTGAAGATTTGAAGATTTTGACTGCGAAAGAATGAGATATTTTATAATTATGTTTGCATTTATGTTAATAGGATGTAGTAATAAGGAAGTAGGATCAATGGAGGGTATGTTTGGTCATTGGAAATATCGAGGATCAAGTACATTCCCACAAATTTTTCAATGTGTAGAACCATTTACACCATATAGAAACAAGGAGTGTTAAGATGCCAGTTATAGGATTACTTGCCCCACTAATTGGAGGTGCAGTAAAAACCATGTGTATGAGTATGCTGAGTGAAAAATTACTTCAGCAAGTGATACTTATTTTACTTAGGCGTTTGGTTTCTTCTACCGAAAATAAAGTTGATGACCAAATCTTGGAAGCCTATGAAAAAAGTATCTCTGCTTAATAGCACCAAAAAGGTACTATTTATACTCGTAGGGAGTTTGGTAAGATTATTTTGATAGGGATAACTATGTACATTACAAAGAATTTCACTACAGACGAATTTAAGTGTCATTGCGGTTGTGGTAAAAGTGACATGGACCCAGAGTTTATGAAGACACTTCAATCAATTAGAGATGAGATGCAGAGACCACTAAGGATAACATCGGGGTATCGCTGTGAATCACACAATAATAAAATATCCACCACAGGCAAGAAAGGCCCACATACTCATGCAAAGGCAGCCGATATTTTAATCAGTGGTGCAGATGCAATGAGATTATTTACTATTGCACAGAAACATGGGATCTCAGGTATTGGACTTTCTCAGAAAGGGCCACACAATGCGAGATTCTGTCATATTGATAGTCTGACTCCTGATGAAGGACCAAGACCAACAGTCTGGACATATGGTTAAATGGAGATTATTTTTGAACTTGAAGATTCTGATATTGAGTGTGTTTTTGAGCCTGACTTTGCTCTTCCCCTCAATTGCTGTGACTTCGAAAAAATTACCTGGTCCCTTCAAAACGGAACACATACGAGAACTGTGGCAAGCCTGTTCGATAGCACATCAGAGCATGAATACCCCACAGCATATATACTACCAATTATGTGATTGTGCTGTAGATGTTATGAGAGTGAATTACGACAATGTTACAAAAATACAATATATGTCAACAGAAGAAGCAAAAAAATTAGCAGTAATAGTAAAGTTAAATTGTAATGAATGGCGGTTCAATGGGTAAGCTGATTCCATTTCAACCACCTCCAGGTGTATTCAAAAATGGGACACCATACCAGGCAAAAGGCAGGTGGTCCGACTGCAATTTAGTAAGGTGGAAAGATTCCAGATTGCAGCCTTTGGGTGGTTGGGAACAAGTAATTGGATCTACAATCACTGGCATTGGTAGAGCAATGATAACCTGGAGGGATTTCACTGGTGCAAGATGGTTGGCAATTGGAACTAATTCTAATCTTTATATATTTACATCCCTTTCTGGAACAGCATCTGATATAACTCCAGAGGCTGCTACCTCTACCACTGATTTGGTTGCAGGTAATTCAGATGGAGAAATTGGTCTTGGTTTTGGAACAGGTGATTTTGGTGGAGTTGTAACAAGAGCAACTGTAACAGGAACAGATATTAGCTTTACTGCATCTGGTTCAGTAATTGCCAGTTCATCAACAGTATTTACGGATGCAACAGCAACACCAGTTGGTCCACTACCATTTGCAGTTGGAGATGAAATTGAAATAGCTGGATCAAGTGAAAGTGCAAATAATAAAACATATCCACTTTCACATAGGGTTGTTACTATTTCTGCAAATCAAATGACAGTTGGTCCAACTAATGGTTCTGCAATTTATGGTTCAGATACATTAGTTAATGATGCTGCAGGTGATAGTGTTACAATAAAAAGAACCAGGAGATATGGTAATGAAAATATTGCAACATCATCTCTTGTTCTGGAGGCTTCATCCTGGATATTTGATTTGTGGGGAGAAAATCTGGTTGGAATGAGTACAGCAGATGGTAGAATTTTCCAATGGGACCCAACTACAACTGATGCAACCGGAACAGAAGCAGTAGTAATTGCAGGAGCACCAATTGATAATTCTGCAATATTGGTTTCAAAACAGAGGCACTTATTTGCATTTGGTGCAGGTGGTAATAAAAGGAAGATCCAATGGTCCCATGCAGAATCAAATACTACCTGGACTGCAACTGCAACTAACCAGGCAGGCTCATTTGAGATAGATTCATCAGGTGAGATCAGGGCAGGTAAAACAGTAGGTGATAGGATCTTGGTGTGGACAAGTACTGACCTTCATGCAGTGGACTGGGTTGGGATGCCTTATGTATATGGTAGGAAAAAGATTGGAGATGCATGTGGTGCAATATCAAATAGGGCAATGATCGCAGTAGGAGACCAGGCATTCTGGATGAGTCATGGTGGATTCTTTCAGTATCAGGGTTCAGTACAACCTTTAAAGTGTGATGTTCAGGATCATATATTTAAAGATATTAACCGGGTTCAGGATTCCAAGATTTATGCATCAATGAATCCAGAGTTTTTTGAGGTTACCTGGTGGTATGCATCTTCCACCTCAGATGAAATATTAAAGTATGCAACTTACAATTATGCAGAAGGTTGGTGGTCAACTGGTGAACTTTGCAGAACAGCATTTGCAACTGGATCACCTGGCGTATTTGATAATCCAATTGGGATTGCAGATGATGGAAAAGTATATGAACATGAAATTGATGTTTCATCTGCAAAAAGAACAACCAGTCAGGTTGCATTAACCAATGCAGATGTCTCAGATTATGACAGGAAATTAGTAACAGGAACAGATACCACTGATGATGTTGGATTATGCTTTGCTGAGACAGTAATGGAAATTGGGAATGGTGAGAATGTTGCAAATGTCACTCAACTTGTAACTGATACTTCAGGAGTTGGTGATAATGGATTGAGGTTTAAATTCAAAACTTCATATACTCCAAATGGAACCGAATCAACTTCTTCCAATTACGATTTGGCTACAGATGGATATACTGATGTAAGGGAGCAGGGTAGGCAATTTACCTACAGGGTAGAAAGTGGTTGGGACCAATACTGGGAGATAGGTTCAATCCGGGCAGAAATGAGTGCAGGAGGCAGGAGATGATTATACCTCCAGTAACTCCAGAATATGATCCATCTTCTCAGGCAGTTTTAAATGATGTATTAACAAAAGCAGATGAACAGAATTTTAAACTGGATCAGGATAATTTTTTAGATACAGGCAGTATATGTCTGAAAGATTCAAATGGTGACTGGTACATTCTTGGTGTTAATACATCAGGAGTATTGACAGTTACCCAGTTAGCAGGTACACAATTGGATGCAGATGGAAGACCATCAATTGCATCTGTAAATCCATACTACACACCATAAAAGGTAATATGATAGGAAATATATTGAATCAGGCAACAAATATACTAAGTGGAAGACCTAAAGACTTAGAAAGTACCACAACAGGAACAACTGGTTCAGTAGCAGGTCAGGATGCAGCCCAATGGGGAATAGATCAAATGCAAGGTCATATTGCTGGTGGACCAGGAACATTTACTGGAAGACATCCAGGAACTCAAGGTCCAAATGCTGCCCAAACACAACAGTATAATATACTACAGGGTATGTATGGTTCAGTACCAGGAGGAGTAAAGAGTGCAGTTGGTGATATGACTTCCCAACAGATTATTGGAGGTGATAGAAGTGGTGGTCCTGGATCTTATGCTGATAATCGGAATAAACTTCTAGAGGATGCAGCCAGAAAAAGGTATGCAGATGCACTTGCAATGGGAAGTAATCAAATTGGTCAAGGGGCACATGGTGCAAATGCTTTTGGTGGTTCCAGACATGCAATGGCATCCGGTGCAATGGGAGCAAAAGCAATGCAAGATTATATGCAACAAACTGGGCAACTTTATGCAGATTCCTATGATAAAGGAATGGGTTGGAAACATGAGGATGCAAGAGCACAGGCTGCAAATGTAGATGCTATGAACAGGGCCAATCTAGGTTTTGGTGGATTAAGAAGGGGAGTGGCAGGAGATGATATTTCTAATCTATCTAATTTAGCAAGTCAATATGGACAATATGGACAGGGACAACAGCAACAACAGAACCTGGCAGATCAGTTTGGTTATGGAGAATTTCTTAGAGGAGAAAGATGGTTACCAAGTCAACTTGGAACATATAGTAATATGGTTGCTAATGCCCCCTGGCAACAACAGACCTCATCAACACAATATGGTTCTGCTCCATCTGACTTAATGAATCTAGGTGGTGCTACACTTGGTCTTGGTGGTGCTGCCATGATGGGTGGCTGGAAACCCTGGACTTAATATATAGGAGGAATATGTTATTAGATGATGATGAACTTAAAAAATATTTATTAAAAATGGATAGGGAGTATGGTTCTGGTTTGGACCAGGCTCCTGGTCCTCATCAAACTGGGACAGGTGGATGGAGAGATATTGTCCAAGATCAATTAAATGCAGATCAGTTTGGCCCAAATCTTCCCAGAGGATTAGGATTGCTTGAGTCTCGAGAACAAGCACAACAAGTATTAGGGCATGAGTTAGTAGATAATACAGGGCAACACAACAAGATCCTTAAAAATATGATGAGAAGTGGTGGTACAGGTGGTGCTGAATATGCTCAGATGCCAGAAGGTGGTATCGGAGGAGGGAGTATAGCAGGATTATCTCCCTGGCAGGGATATTCAACATCTCCGGATGATCCAGCATTTGCAGGTACTAAAATTCCATTTCCTTACCAAGGAACCAACGAATTAAGTCCCCAAATCAATGCATTATATAGTCAAATGGATCCGAACCGATTACCATATAGTAACCTAGGTTCACCACACGAGGCTGGTGAAGGAGTCGGCTCAGGTACACCAATGGCTTTTGATGACCCAAGTATAGCAGGAACACGAATTATAGATCATCCTAGATTTAATTCTTATGCTGGTAATTTGGAACCTAGTCCGGAACAAATGAGAGCAATGCAGGAACAAATTGGTGGTCCAGGATTTTGGGATGCACCTAGATTTGCTGGTGCAAATGAACCTATGATGGATGATAAAATAAGATATTCAGATAGATCAGATCCAAATTTTAATGCTCCTATGTCATTTCATGGAGGTAGTCCTTCAGGACTTTTAAGTACAGAAGTTACTCCAACAAATAAAGGTGGGAAATGGGAAAAGAAACCAGAAGGTGGAGATTCAATCTTCAGGAGAAAGAGAAAGGATGGAATGGATGATTATTTAGGAAAATATTTTATGGGTCTTGGTACTCACATAAGTGGGGGACCTTCTAAATGGAGTTCCAGATGAATTTACTAGATTTTGAACAGTATCCAGATTATGCAATGATGACCAATAGGAAGGGTGAAAGGGTTAGAGAACCCTGGGCCTCTGGACCTTCACCACTTGCAATGGGTTTAATGGCAGGTGGATTTGGTATGATGAGTAGCAAACCTTCTAAATGGAGAGGAGGTGGAGGAATAGATTGGGATGCAGTTGGTAGAGGTGGACTGTTGGGTACTCAGGCATTTGGTCAGGGACACCGGGATTTACAGGATCTGAGGAGTGATTATTATACTGATAGGAGAGCTGAGGAAGATCAACTTATTCAAAATCAAAAAGCTAAACTTGAATTTGAAAATCTTAGGAATAAAAAAAGGACTTTCCCTAAACTTATTAAAGATTTAGAAGCTTTAAAAAATCCAGCAATAACAACCAAATTGCATGCCCTGGCAAGATTGGGACAAGGGGATATTAATACAGCTTTTAATACTGCTGCAAACCTTTTAAGCACTGCTTCCGGAAAGAAATGGGGTGTTCCTGAATTAATTGATGGGTCCCTTTTCCAAAAAAATCAGTATGGTGAGTGGAAATATATAACGACTCCTTCCAAAACCTCCGATACTATTAAATTAAGTGCTTCTGAAATAATGGGGCAGTTAGTTGATTCAAGTACGAAATTACAAGAATGGAATTATGGTGGGCAATCTACATTAAAGCCAAAAGGGATTACTCCTAAAAGATATGATTCCTTGTATCGCCTTAAAATGAAAATGGATACAAGAGAACTTAAGCTTAAAGATAGACATGGGGATGAAACGGTAAAGCTAATAAAAGAAAAATTAAGTAGTGTAATAGAACCACAAGCTTATGCAATAATGGCAGGATTTACTCCACAACAAATTGAAGCTTATGGAATTAATAAACCATTAATTGACATTAAAGAATTTACTAGTGAAGCTAAAAGAACTATAACTGAGGCAAAAGATATTGGTAAGGTAGGTTTAATTGCACAAGTAGAAAATGGATTAGAACAACAAACAACAAGATATGATCCTACTAAAGTTTCAGCACAATCATATGCTAATTACCTTACTGATGGTATTGCTCCATTTGGAGGTGAAGCTAGATCCTATGAACAAATGGCCCTTACTGGTTCCAGAATGTTTGGTTATTTATTCTCTGGTGCGACTGTTAAGGATGATGAGAATAGAGCTATGAGGATTGCATTGTATCCATTCCCAGGAGATTCCTTAGATGATGTTGAAAGGAAAAAAGGCTTTAGGCAGACTATTATTGATCTATATAAAACTTATATACCACCAAGTATTGGGGATAAGTTATTTAAAACAATTATTGCTGATCAAAAACAAAATAAACCTACTGAAATCGAGGAAGTAGTAGAGATAGTAAAGAAAGCAAAAAAGGAACCAATAATTGAATTAGATTCAATACAATCTAAAAAAACATTGAATAAGATGTGGGTCAAATGACTGATAGAGAAATATTAGAATTATATTCCAAATTAAAAGATGCAGGAGTGCATGAGGAAGATATAGTTCAAGCTTTCCAGGAACGAGAAGGTATTGATATTGAAGCAATGAGAGCTTCCAAGGAACTAATGGGTCCAGAAAAAATGAGACCCTATCAAAAGGAGAAAGCAACTCAGGATTATTATACTGAATCTGCCGTACAGATGGAACAACATGGTGAGGCAGCCTGGGATATATTAAGACAAGTTGGACAGGGTGTTTCATTTGGCACAACTGATGAGCTGGAAGCATATGTCAGATCAAAAATGCCAGACAGTTTTGGTTATGGTGACTATGATGAAGAAATAAAAAAGGTTACCAGTGAAATTGGAGAATATGTAGAAGAAAATCCAGGTTCTGCTGCAATGGCTGAAATTGCAGGAGCATTAATGGTGCCAGGTATGGTTATTGCTAGACTAGGTAAATATCTACCATATGTTGGTAAGATTAAAGAAGGACAGTGGTTCCAAAATCTTATTAAAAGAGCTACACTTGGTGGGACTGCAGGAGCTCTGGACATGGGACTATATGGATATGGAACCGGAACAGGTGATTGGGATTCACCAGATAGGATCCAGAATGCTAAAAACTCTGCTCTAATAGGTCTTGGTGTTGGTTCAATTGCAGGGCCAGTAACAGGTATTATTGATAGTGGTATGAAAGCTATTTCTAATAAGATGGCTAAAAAAGGAATGTCTGCAGTGGATGTAGATGGGAATGTATTGCATGAGGGGTATCCTGCCAAAACTGATAGGGAATCATTACAATTCATGAATGATGAACTGGCAAGAGGCTTCGAAGGGTTTGATGATCTGAGACAACAACTGAATAAAATGATTGAACTGGATCCAGATATTGCAGATGTTGCTACACTTGCCGATTTAACCAAACCAGGTTCAAACCTTAGAACCCTGCAACAAAAGATTGGTGCCACCTCCCCCACGGGAAGGGTATCTGCTCTTGAGGTATTAGAAAACAAAGTTAATGCTTTTAAAAAGATTGCAGAAAAATCAATTAGAAAATTCCTTGGTAAGAGAGTTGGTGATGCTCCAAATTGGTTAAAAATATTTGATAAAAAAACACGGAAACTTGCAGAACCATTTTATAAGAGATCAGATGAAGTTATGGTACATTCCTCAGATTTGTGGAATGAAATCAATACTCTGATGGCCAGAAAGGATGATGTTGGTAGGATGATGAGAGAAGCTTATGGTGATGTAAGAATGGAAATTCCAACCTTAAATGAAATAACTGGTTTAAAAGGTAATTTACCATCAAAAGGATTGGAAGGAGAAGCTCCAATTAACTGGTTGCATGCTTTAAAATTATTTGTGAAGCAACAGTTAGATAAAATGCCAAAACCAGACAGGAAAGGAGCAGAACCTTTTGCAAAACTTGACGCTGGTAAATTGAAAAGTATAATGGGTAAAATAACTAACTTTTTAAAAGACTCATCACCAGATTATAAAGAGGCTTCTAAGATTTGGAGAAGTCGATCAGAATTTACGGATGCATTTGAAATGGGAGTTAAAGCTTCCGAAAAAGGTAGTAAGCATACAGGTGATATGGTAAGGAGAGAATTATCAGAAATGTCCCAACCTAGCAAGAATGCTTACAGAATAGGATATGCATCCAAGATGTATCAGAGGGTGAGAGGAAGCAATGTACCATCTCCAAATGAAGAAAAAATATTGAAATTATTTGAAACAGAGGAAGGTGATAAACTTAGAGCACTTTATAAATCACCAGGATTATTTCAAGAATTTTTGGAGAAAATGAAAATACTTGGTGATATGGATTACCAAGCTAAATTAATGATTTCTGGTAGTAAAACTGATGCAATGAGAGAAGTTGGTAAACGATTGGAAGGTGAGCCAGGAGTAGCTGCATCAGCTTTAAATACATGGAACAGAATGAGAGGTGGCCCTGGGGGTATGCCATTAGATGCTCTTGATCAAAAGAAAGTTCAAAATAGAGTTTCAGGAATGGGCCCATATATGAATGCACAGGGCCCCGATCAACTTAATGAGGCAATTAATAGGATGCAAGCTGAAAGTATTAGGTCAGCAAATGAACAACAAGCAAAACATCTATACCCTTCAATGTTCCCATCAATTCTAGCACCTCAGGATGAAATTAGGGAACGAAATCCTTTTGGACTTTTAGGGCCCCGTTAATATAGTACTCTGATTCCTTTCCAAGTTGGATATATATAAGTATCCCATCCGAATGGTTCTTTATTACTCTGTTTTACATTCCAAGAAATATCATCAAAATATTCTTTATTCTCAGCTTTATATTCATTTAAAATCCTATCTAATTTTCGACTCATTTCTTCCTGAGAATTATTCCCACCAACAATTTCACAGGTTGGACAAGTCCCATTTATCACAGGACAACCCGAGATCCTTTTACAGATTATTTTATACTCCTGACCATGAGTGATAGTAACACCCATTGATAGAGCTACAATTAGTATTAATTTTTTCATGATAATATCCTTTTGTGTTTATCTCGTTGAAGTTTCTCAATCACTGCACTTTCATAGAATGAACTAATAGTTATTTTAGCACCTGTTGACTGACGAATTGTTTTAAGATATTCCAGCACTTTAGCATGAGTTTCAGAAGTACTAGGAATCATTTTTCTTTTAACTACCATGTGCCTCCTTATATCCTTCTGCTTTAGTTTTGTCATATCGTGATCTTAGTTTTTTAGTTGCATAGAATCTACCAAGAAATTTATCCATACTGTGATAATCTTCCTTTGAAATTCTACCATCAGTGAAAGCTTTACCATAATTTGTTACACTGATAGCAATAAAACTTTTCAAGACTCTATAATCTTCTTCGGTTAACCAAATTCGTCTCATATTTATACCATAGTTAATTTAGCTAATTTTAGTGCAGAGTTGTCAGTAACTCCCAAATACGCACTAGTGGCTATTACGCTTGACTGACCAAGTAAACGTCTGCATGCTTCAACATCTTTGGTCTCCATATATATAACAGAGGCCTTTGTTTTTCGCATACTGTGGGTCGAATACTGAGAAACATCATCAACTCCAATATTTCCAACCCAACCCTTTACAATTCTAGCATACTGTTGACTTGTTATTGGTCTTTTAGTACAATAATACATTTGACCCTTGAAAATATAATCATCCAACGGTTTCCCAGAAAGATGCTTAGTTATCGCTCTAAGCGAAGTTTTTCCTAAGGGTATGGGTAAGGTTGATCTGCCAGTTTTTTTCTGCCTTACCTTAACTTCTGATTTAATAGAACCATTCTTATTGATAACATCTGATACTCGTAAAGCCAGAAGGTCTGATGACCTCAACATTAAATCAACT
>VTLG01012835.1_pt1 | contig 40330 bp, 31 predicted proteins | sample 4694571 | NCBI WGS metagenome assembly VTLG01 (sample SAMN12604809, study PRJNA352737) | marine metagenome | biome: ENVO:00000447; feature: ENVO:00000209|ENVO:00000569|ENVO:01000036; material: ENVO:00002151; isolation source: viral sequences binned using virsorter ... | reverse complement strand
TTCAAAAAATTCTAAGAAGACTTAAAATAGATACACCAAAAATTTGGGATAAAATTCTTAAAGATGGTGGATCTGTTCAAGATATAAAGCAATTAGATGGATGGTTTTTTGATAAAGGGAAGTTAACACAGGACCATGAAAATGGAGAACCTGTAAAAAATGTATTTAAAACATTTAAAGAAATTAACCAGTTAGAATTGGTTAATCAGGCTGGAATAAGACAAGATTATATAGATCAAGCTGTAAGTCTTAACTTAGCGTTTCCAGCAGAAGCACCGCCTAGATGGATAAATCAAGTACACATTGAAGCATGGAAGAGAGGCATTAAAACCTTGTATTATATGAGAACTGAATCTGTACTTAGAGGAGATATTGCTGCTAATGCAATGAATCCTGACTGTTTATCTTGTGACGGATAATTAACAATAAATAAATATATATGGCAAAAAGATTCACATTTGCAGATGCAAAAAAGAAAATTAAAGAGTTAGAAGGTAAATTAGATGAAGCTAAAACAAAAGCAGGTAATCTAATTTTAGATACTTCTGACAATGTTTTTAGTAAACAAGAACTAAAGAAAATTAGATTCTTAGAAGTATGGGCAATACTTGGTCCAATTGTAGGTATTATAATTGGCCTATTGTTTTAATAAAAAATAAGGGATATCCGTAATTGGGTATCCCTTTTCTTTATTTAATATTCTTAGCAGTTAATAGACATAAAGCGCACATGCCAATTAACACTAGTACATACAGTAAAAAATCCATATTATTATTTTAATCCAGTAACTTTATCTATTGTTCCTAAAACATCATGGACACCTACTTTTAATCTAAAAGATAAATCAGCGGTCCATTGATATTTTGTTTGACCACCTATTCTTAATACTACTATAGGTAATGCTTTGCCAGCAAAACTCTTTTTAAAAGTTGGCCCTTGTTCTTCTAATAAAGCATATTTTACATTAATAATATATCCCCTATAATTTTTAGGCATCTTATCAAGATGGACATCATGATGTTGATTCCATCTAGCGTTGATTTGTAATATTTCTATTGGAGGGTTTTGTGCAAATCCTACATAAGCTATTAATATTAGAATCAGAGTTAATATATATTTCATTTTATTATTTTTTGATTATTTCATATAATTTTTCGTCGATTTTATCGAGTTTTTGAGAATTTTCTTCTACTTTTTCTTCAGTATTCATAATAGATTTGCGAACTAATTCGTCTTTAAGGTCATATTCCGTTCTCGAAACCGGAGGTTCGGGTAAAAGTTTTGCTTCTTCTATCTCTTCCTGTAAAGTATAGTACATTCCTATTAAAGTAGCTAAAGCTACCCCAATAGCAACCATTGTTTTAATACTTACTTGAAATTTTGTGTCTTCACTTAATTCTGCCATTTATGCATATCCTTTTTTATCATCCGAAAACGGAGGAAATAAATATTTATTTAATTGGCTATTGTCATTTTGAGGAGCCACCTTTTCGTATATATTTTTAGCACTAGCTACTAAAGCATCCTCGCGGGTTGCCTTTTGTTCGCTTAGAGCGTCATTGATAGCTGTAGATCCTAAAGGATTTTTCCTTTCAGATTTTTCAGTGTTTTTAAAATATTTTTCTTCACTCATATTATGCAATTTTTGTGTTATTAATCGTGTTTATGTGCAAATTTTTCCCAAGGTAATGAATGATCTCCTTCTTTTTTCCATTTACCAGCATGGGCAATCATGCCATTTTTTCTTTCAAATTTCTTTTTCCCATAGTAAACAAAGCTGTCATCATAATCTAACTTACCACTTTTCATTTCTTTTTGATGAAGTTTTTCATGTCTTATAACTTCAGCTCTTTTTTTAGGAGATAATCCAGGGGCAACTTCAATTGTGCCATCTCTATTAGCTCTACCTAAAACCCCATGTTGTAAAGCTTTAACCGGACTTTTCTTTTTAGTTCCTTTATCAATATCTTTTTGTAAGTTTTTAAATTTCTTTTGTTCCGCTTTTTCTTTTTCTGCTTTTTTACGCGCTTCATCAGTTTTTCTAGCTTGAATTCCTAGTTCCCATTCACCATATCCCATTAAAAGGGCTATTTGTTGCCAAAGTTTTGTTTCTTCTTCAGTTGCTGTTTTTATATTTTTCATTTTTTTAAGTACCCTATCCAAAGGAACATTAGTAAATGCCGAAATAGTTTGAGCAATAGCCATAAAAGCTGGATTGTCTACAGCAAAACCTTTTTCTTGAATTTTCTTTAATTCTTGTTTATATGTAAATGTTCTTCCTGAAGATTGTAATTTTCTAAATTTAGAATCTATTACCGGTGAAAAACTAAACAGTTTATCTGCTACCCTTTCATAATCGGGTCTACTTTTATCACTTTGTCTTACAGCCTCTAAAGCCATATTTTTTAACATTGCAATAAAAGCACCTCCTACACCTGAGCCTCTTAAAAATGTATCAGCAGTACTGTTAGCTACATTAAAAAGACTTTTTTCTTTTTGTTCTTTTCTAAACTCAGTTTCTTTTTTACCTTTTTCTTCATCCTCGTCATCAAATAATATACCAAACATAGCTTGTTGTAGTGCGGTAAATATAATATTTTGAACTGCACCATAATATACTATTTTTGAAACATTAGTTTTCCAATCACCACGACCATTTTTAAGATCTTGAATAGCTCGTTTTGTTAATCTAGTATACTGAATCGGTGTGTTTGCAAAAGCTAATATTAATCTTCCTAGAGGGCCTGCTTGTTGCATGCTAATTCTAGAAGGGTCAGAAGATTGTTGCGATTCTTGTGCACTATTTCTAAAATCAGCAAATGCTTTTTCTTGTGCTTCTTTTTTAGATAGCCCTTGTTTTCTATAACTATTAAATCTATTTCTATAAAAACTTGCTCCACCAATTGAAATAGCAAAACTATCTGCTATTTGAGTAGGCAAAAATCCTATTTTAAGTAAATAAGAAGCAGCTGCTCTTGCTTTATTAGGTGACGTCGCAGCAGATCTCGCGATATCATCTGCGTTAACATCAGTTTTTAAACCTGACCTTCTTTGTTTTAAAAAGTCGGAATTAAATAAATAAACAAAATCACTCCAAAATTGAGGTTGATTTGCAAATGCTTTAGCCGCACTTATAGGATTATTATCTGTCCAATTAAGAAAATTAATTGAAGAAATGGTTTGTAATAATGCTGATCTTTGATTAAAAAACATTATAGTACCAACAGAATCATTTACCCAATTTAACCAAGTATTAGTTAATCTATTACTACCAGCTGGTCTATTTCTTCCAGTTTTCATTCTATATAAAGAGTCTTCTAAAGCCTCAACATAAGAATTACCATAAGTAGCTTTTAATTTATTAAGGTTATCTGGTGTATAAATAGCATCTACTGCTTGTTGCCAAGGTTGCAAATACTCGCTTCTTACTACAGTATTAACATGATTAACTAAATCTGTAGTAATAGTACCAGCCTGCCACCCAGGATTAGGAGCAGGATAACCTTCAAGGTTTAAAGTTCTTAGCCCATCCGCAAACTTCTTTAATTCAGGAGAGTTGTTTACATGCTTCACTAAAGCTGTAACATCTTTTTGAGCTAGCCCATCAGGTAACATATTTTGTTCATTCCATAAATAAACTCTTACTGCATCTTCATTATTAAAATCTCTTACCGCATCTTTTTTAAGATTAGCCGGAGTATTTTTAATTTTACTTTTTAATTCTTTCCAATCTAACATAGCTGCTTGCTTAGCAGTTTCAAAGGCCATCATCCCATTATTATAAGGATCCATAACATTATCTTTCCACCATTGTAAATCCGCATCTCCTTGTTTTCCTTTACCTAATGTTGGATAAATTAAACCTAAAAAATCTTCTGCTGAATAAGGCACAAATATTTTAAACCCTTTTTTAACACCTATTTTATTTGCTCGAGCAGGTGAATATATAGCATCAAATTTTACTCCCTCGGTTCTTTCAAGCATTTTGTTAAACTCATCGCTTAAAACTTTACTCGCCAGCACAGGTTTACCTTTAAAAGGATTAGATTTGTTTATTAAAGAAGTTTGATCTGTAAGATCTAAGCCAGGTGTTTGCAAATAACGCTCTTTCCAAGAATCTTTATAAATATCAAATGGTCTACCTTCTACCGCGGGCATTAGATCTTTAAATCCAGCTTTTGTTATTAAATTATTTTCAGCTTTACTTAATGCAATAACTTTATAATTCTTTTTTAAAGCTTTTAAAGCATCTTTAAAGTTTACATTATTATCTAACGCTGCACTTAATAAAAATTTAGCAGCAAATGTACTTTGTACAGCATGTTCCCATTCAATTTTATCGCCTTTTTTAGCATTTTTATTATAAGAAATAACTTCTGCCCCTAAAGGATGAAAATGATTTCTTTCTCCAGTAGCAGTATTTAGCATCCAATAAATAGCAGAGCCAAGCTCTTTATTTTTAGATAAAATATTATTTATAGCATTCCATCCATCATTGAACATCTCGCCGTTTCTTTTATTATAATCTACCCAAAAGTTTTCATTTTTACTTTTATTAAACTTTTCTAAATTACCAAAAGTATTTAATCCGTCTATAAGGTCACCCGGCTTAGTTTTAGAGTAACGGCCATCATGCTTTCCAAAATCAATCTTATCTAATTCCTTAGAAATGTAATCATAAGAGGGGTGTCTTTTACCATCCTTTTTAGGAAACATTTTTCTTAATTGAAAGTGACTTTTATTAAGTAAACCTGGTGGAAATTCATTTAATCCTACAATTTCTTTAATATCAGTAATATATTGTACAGCATTTTTATGTATTCCTTTGTTTGGGCCAGAGGTTATTATATCCCCACTATTTGGTCTATAATCTGTATAACCAAATAATTCACTAAGCTCAGTATTTAAAGCTTTACTTGCTAAAATTACTTTATTATCTTGTTCAAATTGAGTTACTTGATCAGGATATTGTTTTTTGTAATCTTTTATAGCTTCTGTTTTAAATTCAGCCATTATAGCGTTTACTAAAGCCACATTTCTTCTATCTGATAAAGTATTAGCAGCTACATTAGGATCATTAAAATAGTTTAATACCTCTTCTTTAGTTATATTACCATCTTGCCATTTTTTTAATAAAGCCTTTGTTTCTGGACTCGTACGAATCATATTTAGATTTTTTCCCGCCACAAACGCCTCAGCAACACTTTTCCATTTTTTATTGATATAATCTTTCGATATATTTTTATTTTTTTTAAGGGCAGCTTTTAAAGGTTTTTCAATATCTCTTTTTAAAATTTTAGTTACCCCTCTGCTTACAGCTGCTTGCCTTTGTTTTTGAGTAAGATCTTTACCCACCGCTTTCTGCTTTGCAGCAATTTCTTTTTCTGCTGCTATAATAGCTAAAGGCATTGCTTTCTCAGCATTCTTATTAAACTTTTTAGATAATCCTAATTCTTTTAGAACAGCTCCTTCAATATCAAAAGTAGGTTGAGTAGTATCTAATATTTGTTTATCTTTATCATCAATACTTTTTTCTCTTTTTCTTTTTTCACCCTCTTTAAATAAATCTCTTTTAGCACCTAATTTGCCAAATCTAGTATTAGCAAAAATAAATTCTCCTAACCCTTCTATGCCGACAGGAGATCCATCTGCTCTTTTAGCATTAGGGTCGAATTTGATTAAACGGTCAGTAACATTATCAATAATTTTGTCACCTTCTTCTTTACTTTCCGCTCTACTTCTTATATAGTTATTTATAGCTCCATCTGGATTTTTTAAAGACTCATAAACTTTATTAAATACTTTAGGTTTTTGAAAATCCTCTTTAGTTTCAACTGACGATGGAACTAATTCATTAATACTTTCTAATACAGTTTTAGAAGCTAATGTTGGTTTATCTTCTACATCTATTTTAGTGTCTAATATAGAATAATCTACTTTATCACTTCTAACATTATTAAATTGCTTAATAAATTCAAATGCATTTTTAGGATCAAAATCAAATTTTATTTCACCTTGAGTAGTTTCATTTAATTGCCCATTTAAAACATTAGCTATCTTACCAAATAAAGATTGATTTTCTAAGCTTAGATCTTTAATTTTATAATGACGCATGCCATCAGATAAAGCAGCCATAAATTCTAAACCCTCTACTCTTCCGCTTTTATCTTTTTTAATATCTTTAGCATAGGTTAGAGCTATTTTTTTATTAGCATAATCTAAAGCTTTTTGCATAACAGGATCTTTACTATCTTTAATATCTTTTGTTACCTGTTCTTGAATAGCTTTTAATTCTTCTTTAGTTGCATTTTCGTAAATAAAGTGGTTTACTTCATGGTTAATAGTATTAGTAGGAGATAGATCGTCTAATTTAGTATTTTTTACAATGTTATCTTTAACAATTATTGCTTCATTATCCACCACTACACCGTTTACTTTGCCGTCTAAAAGACCTGTAATATTATCATTTTCTAATTGTGCAAGTTGTATAGCCTTATCTTCATTGCTTAAGTCACTATTTTGAATTTCTTCTTTCTTTTTATTAATTATTGTTTCGGCTTGTTTTTTAGTGTTTACCAGACTAACTTTTTTATTTTTAAGACTTTTAACTTTACTATTATTTATTAAATCTACAGTCCTTGTTGCATCTTCCTCCATTAATTGCAGGCCTCTTTGCAAATATACTTTTTCTTGACTTTTGTTTATTTGGTTTTGAGTAGCATCTATTTGGTTTTGAAGAGTAATAGGAATATCTTTGTTTTGGTCTTCATAAATTTTAGCTCGTTCTTCTAAACCTTCTAATTTAACTTTTTGTTGATCTTGCCTAACTAAAGCTTTTATAACCTCATATTTTTTATTAGCATCTAGACCTCTTAATGCATTATTGCTTATAAGCTCATTAGCTTTTTTAATAGCAGCCATTTTTTCCAACGCAACAGTACTCGCCTCTTGAATTTTGGTTCTTTTTTGGGCTTCAGTTAATTTTGTATTTTCCCTAATTTTTTGAACTTTAGCATCATAAGCCGCTTTTACTACACTTTCATATTTATCAACAGCTATAACTCCACTTTCCATATATGGAATAGTAGTTTTTAAAAATTGATCAAAAGAAGTTGTCCCTAATCTACCTACAGATAAAATTCCTCCTGTAGAAAATAAAGTTTTTGTAGCAACTTCCATTAAATCTTTTTGCATTTGAGGATCAGAAACAGTTGCTAAAAATTTATCAAATAAAGTAGTTTTATCTGCAATTATACGTTTTTTACCATCAGGTGATGTTACTTCTTTAAAATCTGCATCCCACTCAGAAGGCGTCTTTAATAAATAATTTTCTAATGCAGCATCTCCTTGTATTGCAGATACTATTTCTTGAGTTGTTTCAGCTGTAACTTCACTAGCTAAAGGGACAGCTGTTTTCCATGCACTTTGTAAGGTTTGACCAGCTATTTTTTTAAGATTTTGGTTAAAAAACATTTTCCAACTTTTTCTAACTACATCCAAAGGTACTTTTACTCCACCTAAAACTACAAAGTTACCAATCATGTCTATACCAGCATTAATTAAGCCTCCTTCAAATGCTTTATCAAGTTCCCCGCCACCATTTTTAACTAACTCATACATATAAGCAGATCTCTCTTCTAATGGTAAATTATAAAAATTCTTAGGGTCTTCCCCAGTTGCGTTAGCCCACTCTAAAGCTGCTTGATTATTTAAGGATTCTTTTGCAATAGCACCCGCTTCTGCCATAAAAGTATGCCCACCTAATGTTACTAGCGCTGCAACCATTTGAGGTACTTGTTCTAAGGTAGAGCCAACAACATCGTTAAAAGTAATTCCGTCTTGATCAAAAAATTCAATTTTCTTAAATTTATCAATGTTGTTTTGGAATTTTTGACTTTTAACCATCTTTTCAATTCCCTCTTTGTATTCTTCTCCTTGCTCTTTTTGCAATTTAGCAATAAGCTCTTCTTTAGTTTTGTATTTATGTTCAGGACCAATAAGAATAGCACCACCCCCTCTATTAATATATTGAAAAACTTCAGGATCATATTTCTTATGCCCTTCCGAATAAAGCGGCTTTAAAGACTTAACTTTTTCTATTTCTTCTTCTAGCTCTTGGATATTATCAAAATCAAATAAGACACCTGCATCAGTCCATTGTTGAGGTATAACTTCTTTTATTGATTTAGTAAGCTCTCTCCATCCTTCACTTCCATAAATTGCTTGTAGGTAGTCTTCATTAACTTCTTCTACTTTTCCTAATATAGTTTCTTGAATGTCCTTAACTCTGTCTTTATAAACTTTAGAACTTTTTGATGCTTTATCAACTAAATCAATTTGAAAATCTTGGAAGTCTGAATTTGCTTTATTAAAATCACTGATTAACTCTAGGTCTTGTCCTATAGCAATTGCTTCAAAATTTTTAATATAATTATTAATTTCTTGTTCAGCAGCTTGTTGTCTAGCCAGCCAATCAGGGTCATTAGTTGCCCCGTCTGCAATGAATAAAGTACCATCTTTCCATTCGCCTAAATTATATTTATTAACAATATCCCCAATGTTCTTATTATATTCTACTATATTGTTATTTCTATAATCTTCAATTATTTGGTTTTGCCTATCTACATTAATATTATACTTTTCAAAAATTTTTATTTTTTCTTTATCTACAATATCTTGAGATCCATCTAATACTTTAGACATAAAAGTATTTAATACAGGATCTTTTTTATAAGCTTCTACTATTAATTCCCCAGTAGATTGATCTTTATTAGCTTCATCTCCTAAATTATAAGCGTTGGCTATATCAACCGGATTATATTCTTGGTCTTCTTCAGCAATTTCTACTGTTTCATAAATTGGCATGCCAGTAGAACTATATCCTACTTGTTTTCTTTGTGTAGTAGGTTTAGCTACGCTTTGTTCTATTTCATCAATTACTATATCAGCCCCATTATCACCCTCTTCGCCATAAACAGATTTATCTTCTGTTTCTCTAGAAGGAGCTTCTACTATAACCTCATCTTCAACTTTTATTTCGGGATCTTCAGGATATTCTTCTAAATTAGTTTCTTCGCTTTCAATATATTCTTGTCTTTTAGCATCTTCTTGAGCTTGTTTTTCGCGTTGTTCTTTTTCATAAGCCTTCATAGCTTCAACTTCAGCAGAACTAACTGATCTTTCCCCGCGCTCCTCTATAGAACGCCCATATTTTTCTTCAATTTTAGCACATTCTCCAGCATCATTTTTTTCAAAACCTTCTGGGCATTCTTCTTCAGTTTGCTTTAATGGACTTTTTTTGTTTTTATTTATTTTTTTAAAAGCTTTTATAACCATTGCAATATTAGATTCTGGCTCTCCAGCCGATATCATATTATTTACAATTGTTTCTAGAGTCATTTAGAATATTTTTTGATTAATTCAAGTGCTTTATTATTTTTCCCTTTATATGTAAGTGGAGTCTCTTCAACTACACTGGTTTCAGCAATTACATCTAATGGATTACCTAATTCATTTTTTTCTTTAGGTTTTACTTGAATAGGAATAGTTGATTGGATTGATTCTGCTTCAGCAACCTGAGGTTGTTGCATAGGGTTAGCTTTTATACCAAGGGCCTCATTAAAAGAAACCTCTTCTGGTCTAATACCTTTTTGTTGGGCTATTTTGTTTGCTTTTAATTTAGCCATTTTAGCTATTGTATCAGGATGAGGTCTTTGTTGTCTATTGTATTTATTACCAATATATTCTGCTATACTTGCAAACGCTTCAGCAGTTCCCCTATTATCCCATTCGGTACCATCGGGGTCTGTATAAGCTGTATCTTCTATCATCTCTTTTACTTGAGATTGAGGAAGTTGCATATGATCAGCTAAATAAGACCTTACACCATTAGTACCTAAAGTTTCTAAAGCATCTTGAGAAAAGTCAAGTACTTCTTTAGAATGGGACTCATAAGGTCCACTGTCGTATATTTTATTTCCATATTGATCTACTCTTAATAAAGGATTACCATTTTCATCTACACCTAATTCTTTAGCTACTGGATCTAAAAGTAAATTAATAGGTTTAATTTTTGGAACGGGAGCAGGAATATTATTTACGTCATATATATTTACATCAAAATCTCCTCTTAAAGGGTTGTGAGCTTTACCCCCTAATAATACTCGCCCTTCTTCATCTACTTGTAATTCCACTGTGCCTTGATTAAGACCTTGTAAAACGCCTTCATCGTATTGATCCATTCCATAAGATAAAGTACCATTTTTTAAGTTTTCATTATAGTTATCCATAGCTTCTTGTGCAGCTTTAGAAAAAGCACCAAGTTCATTAACACCCCTTTCAATTACAGCCATGTTAGCAGCAAATTTGTGGTTATCTATTTCTCCTTTTTTCTTTTTATTAGTAAGGTTACTTGCGTTTTCAACTAATCGTCTAGCAAGCGCTTGTAATTGTACTTGAAATACGCCTTGAGGATTAGGGGTATCTTGGTTTACTTTATCTTCGGATTTTATACCATATTTTCTTTGATATTCAGCGATACGAAAATCTTTAATAGCCTGCTGTTCAGCATTTAATTGGCTATGTACTTGTTTAGGATTATAATCTTTCATATTATATATTAATTAATCTTAACCTTAAGGTTTTTTTGCTGCGCCTAAAATTCCACCGGCAATTCCTCCATATGCTCCACCGGTCATTGCAGCTCCTAATAAGCCTGCACCGCCGGTCATTGCCCCTAAAGTTCCTATAGCCGCACCTCCTAATACTTTTCCTGCAACATTACCTGCTTTTTCCCACCATTTTTTAGTATAACTACCGTCTTTATTCATACCTGACATTCTAGCTTGATCTATAACGGCTTGGTTTTCACCAGCTGCTCGATCAGCATCATTTAATTGTCCTGTAGAAATTTCAGCAATACCTAATAATGCGTCATATCTATTAGATTCTGCTTGGGCTTGTCCTTCTGCTTGAGCAAGATTAAATTGATTTTGCATTTGTGCATTTTGAGCAATAGCATTATTTACAGCATTAGCTTGCTGAGCAAAAGCATTATTAGCAGCATTAGCATTAAACTGATTCATTTGATTTTCAGCACCAAATTTAGATAATGCAAATTGATTTTTAGATTGAGCATTAAATTGGGCAGCTTGATTTTTAGCTTGAGCTGTAAATTGATTAGCTTGGTTTTGAGCATTTGCAGAAAATGCGGCTGCTTGATTTTGGGCAGCTACATTGGCTTGAGCTTGGCCTAAATCAAATTGAGAAGCTAAATTATTTTGTGCTAACAAATCTCTTTGTAAAGATTGTTCCCCTTGAGCCCTCATCATTTCATTTTGCTTAACTTGTCTATCAATATCTGCAGCAATCCCAGCTTTAGATTTTGCAGCTTGTGAAGCTAAAGCTGTAGCTCCACCACCACCACCCATCATCATCATTGCTTCTTGAGAAGCCGCTAACGATTGATCTGCTTCTTGCGCTGCTAATTCTGCTCCAGCTGTAGAAACTTGTAAATTATTAAATACATTGCTAAGCCCTGAATCTGCTCCTCTTTGAAGACCAGCAATATCAGTTGTCATTGCATCATAACCTTGCCCGGTATAACCCTGAGCAGTCATTTGTGCAGCAGGCCCTAATGTTCCCATTTGTGCTCTTTCTGTTTGCGCTAATTGCATTTGTGTAGGATCAATAGCAGAAAAATCTAATCCTGCATAAAAATCCGTTACATTAGACGCATCACGAAGTGCCGTAATATCTTGATCATAAAGGTCTTGTGCCGCTTGTTGTGCTTGTTGTAGTCCTGGTTGGCTTTCTAAAGCTATTCTACCAGCAGCTCTATTTCTTTTTTTCTTACCGCCCATTTATAGTTTTTTTATTAATTCATAAGATGGTTTGTCCCATTTTTCATAACCCGCTTCTAAATAGTAGTCGAGCATATATCCCTCTTGGGCCCACCCAAAGGAATATTTAAAGCCTAAGTCTTTAGCAAAATCAGTTACAAAATTTACCAAAAGCTGTATAGCTTTTTTTCTATCTGTATCTCTATATTCTGGATCAGATATAGCTGCGGTTGGTAATGCACAATGGGAATTAGTTAAGCCTAACCACATAGCAGCAATAGGGTGATCATCTTTACAGACCATAAACCCCCCAAGTCCTGATCTTTTAGTATCATATTCACCGATTAAAAAAGCCCCAGGCATTATATCCCTAAAGTTTTCTGTATGGAGCCAAGGTTCTTGATCGTATTTATCCCACCATTTTGGTAAGAACTCCCAATCGGATTCTAATAATTTTCTTACTCTTAACATAAAATAAAATTTAATTGATTATAGTTTTAATTCGAAGAATTTACAGACTCCGAATTTACTGAAAATAGTTTTGTTTTTGTTCCTGCAGTAGCCGCAGGTAAAGTTAATTTAACTTCAGCAAAGGTTCCTTTTATTCCCGCCACTAACTGGGTAGCATCGGCAACCACTGCACCATTGGAAACTTTATAAGTAGTTTCTTCTGAAACAATTGGTGAAAAATATTTACCTTCTTTTTTCTGAAACGGAAATTTTATTATACTCATTATGGTTCTCTTTGTTGTTCTACTGTTATAGTTACAGTTGTTAATCCAGTCACTCTACTTCCGGCATATTCTAAAGTGATAGTGCCACTTCTAATAATAGGGTCAGGTGGATTACCAATAGGGTAATCATCTACATTTATAAAAAATGGGTCTTCAGCAGGTAAAGTAGGTATTATACTATTAGCTACATTCCCAGCGGTGGTACCAACTTTTATCCATGAAGCATTTGGCGTTACTTTTAATATAACATTTGGTTCAGTTGTCCAAAATCCTGAAGTTGCAGTTGAATAGGATGGATTGTTTTGCCAAGCAAAATCTGGTGGTTTATTAGCCGCTACAACACCTAAAGTTGCAGCTACAATTGGACTTGTTGCTACAGTCCCTTGCGCTGTAGTATCAGTATTAAATATATCTAACACTGTTGTAACACTTCCGCCAGCACCATCTGCCCCCGGGGTTTTAGTTAATGTATTAGCAGGTGTAAATGATACACCCCCTAAGCTTCCAGTAGTAATTGTTTCAGTGGTACTTACTAAACTTGCATCCCATACAATTGTTGCTGTTCTACCTGTAGCGCTATCAAATGGTCCCCAATAATATGCAGCTCCAATTGCTTCTCCATTAGGAGGGGTTAAAACACCACCAGCTACCCCAGCTCCAGTTAATGTAGCCCAAGTAAGAGTGGGCTTTATAGTAGCTGCACCAGAAACAGCAATAGTTCCAGAAGTAGCAGTGGTAGGTACATCACAAACCATTGTATAATCTATTTGATTTTGATTACCACTGTTTCTCGCTGCAGTAGGTGTTTGTGGATTAGTGCTAGAAGGCATTCCACTTATATCAACAGTTATTGCGCTTGAAGATATAGGATTAACCGGATCTGGTATATAATAATTTAACCCAGGCGTAAGTACCCAAGTTAAAGTAGTAGCTCCAGCTGTTGTTTTAGAAATAGACGCAGGGGCTAAATCTGTATTACTTACACTATCAGTTATATTTACTGTTAATAAAGATACACTAAATGCAAACGATGCACCTATCCCACTTATAGCAACTTCTTTAGTTGTACTTGCTGTTCCGGAATTAGCCGATATAACAAATACTAAATTACCATTAGTTATAGTTGTAGGGTTAATAACACTTACTCCAGCTGAAGGTGTTAAAATAATATCATTAGCTTGCGTAAATTGATAGTCAGAACTAATTGGACTAAATGTAGCAATCCAAGTTACTGCAGTATTAGCTGCAGCACAAATGCTGCTTTCACCAGTAACAACTGTATTAGGTCCGCTACCAGTAAACTTTAATGTAGTTGTATAAGAAGTTGTAGTAGTAGGAACAGGCCCAATTGCAGTAATATCACTTTCAATATAATCAATTTCCCAACCAGAAGTTCCTTCATATCCTATAGTATTAAAATGTTTTACAAGTGAAGGAGCATCGTTAAAAATAGGGATTACATGAGAACTAACTGACCCAACTCCATAAAAATTATTTCTTGCTATACTTTCTACATTATGTTGCCATAAATTACCTTCTTTAAAGGAATAAAACGTATTATTAAGGCTCAAAGCGGCTTCAGGTTGATAAGATTTAAAACTACTCCACCCTCCTGTAGCTTCATCAAAAGAAGCAGTTAAATAACCTTCACTAGCAGTAGCTACATTAGTATCTTCATTACTGTCGTAACATGTACCAATTAATGTTAATGTATATTGTCCGTGGTATTCATCATATGATCCTATTGCAGACGATGCGCTTTTTAAAGCATCCCTAAAAAAGTCAGACATACCCATATTTGAAATTTCTCCAATCTGAGTACCTACTAATTTTAAAACAACGCCATTGTTTTTATCTGTAAAATATTTTGAAGTTCCGTAACTTGCAAAAGACTCAGGATTTAAAGCAATTCCATACTGGCCTGGCATAGATGCTATAGTACCTAAAAATTGAGAATTACTAGTTACTGGCATTGCACCACCTTCTGCTGAATAAATAAAATCTTTATCAATAGGAGAAAACGATACCTTGTCTTCTTGAAAAATATTAAGTTGAGTGTCGCTGGCATGCAGCTTTTGTACTGAACCATTTCTTGGATCTACTGAAACTGTTAAACCACCTTCAGACTCATTAAATTGATTAAGATAATTAATACCTGTTCTAGAATTAAATAAACCACTAGAATGTATTAAAGTATTAGATCTTCTTTCTGCAGCAAAATTTTCTTGAACCATATAAGCTCTTACACCATAATCAAATGCAGTTTGATTAAACCCAGCTCGCAATCTATTTAATTCTACATGAATACCTGTACCAGCAGTTAATAAATAACAATTAAAATAGTCAATATTTATTGCCGTAGTTGTTAAATCATCTATTAATCCCCCGGTAGGTGTTTCATAAAATATATCTAATTCTGTTTCAACAGGAGTAGTTTCATATACACATAAACCACTTGTAACAGCTCCTGTTGCTACTTTAGCTATACCAGTTGGATTAGCAATAGATTGTACAATAGTGGAGCCTGAACCCGTTTGATTTGTTGCGTTTAAAATTTTAGGAAAAACAGATACATCACAAGGAGATATAGAAGCAGCTGTACTTGGGGGTATAACTGCAGTTTGATCTCTTGGTATTTTATTAATACTATCCCCTAATCTTTCTACAGCATCTTGTCCAGATATTATAGAAATCCAGTTATAATATTCTTGTTCTCTTTGTTTAATAACAACTTTATATGAATAAGCCCAATCTAAAGCTTTTAAAGCATCAATTTGATCTTGAGAAAAAGAGATTCTCAATGCATTAAATGCTGTTGTAGTATCTGCGTCCCCTACAGCTGGATCAACATAAATTGAATCACCACCTGTACTAGATAAAATAACAGGTGTTGATCTACCAAATTTATCTGCTAATACTATTCCTACTTGGTATGTTCTTCTTGATTTAACTGATAAGTATGGTATTCTATCATTTCTAGCAGCTGTTTCTCCAGTTCTAGTAACATTAAAACTAACATCAGGAATATTATAATTTTGTAAAAAATTACCATATATTAATCTACTACCGGCAAGCTCTTGTGTTTTAGCTTTCCTAGGAACAGCATCATAAACTCTTGTTAATTGACTAGATGGTATAGTTCTAAATGGATCTTGAGATTCGTAGAAAAAGTTTACAAACGTAGTAGTGGATGAAACTGCTTGACTTTCAGCTACATATAAAGCACTCGAACCAGTTTCTTTATATACTAATTCAGCTTCAACTATTCCATATCCAGTAGGAGTTGGAACTTGCAGTTGAACAGATTTAATTGCATTAATAAAGGTTTCAATTTCTCCAAAATTTCCGGCAGTTAAACTAACTGTATCTGCGTTGCCTAATCTAGAAAACATACTAGTTGTAAATGGAGCTAATGTGCTATATTCGCCATCTTCAAATTTCCATCTATAAGAAAATCTTATTATTTTATTTTCTAAAAAGTTTGATGTTATAGTTGCACCTTGCTCATTAGTTGTTCCAATACTTAGTACGGTAGCCGAACTATATGGAGCAAACTTAGCTACAGATGCTACATCGTCTAAAGAAGTTAAATTATTGTAGTAATCAAAATCATTTCTAGCTTTTTCTACATTAATTTTTCGAGGGCAATTTCTATCATCAGTCCAAAATAATAAATTATCAATTATATTAATTCCATTTACTGGATATTTTTGATGAAAATTTAAATCAGATCTACTAACTAAAGTTCTTAATTGTTTATTAGACTGGCTAAATTCATATATACCATGAGTACCAATATTAGTTTCATTACTACTATTATTAGTTGTAGTAAAGAAATATATAGTTTCATTAAAATTATCTCTAAAAGCACCGATACATTTAGAGCCAGCTACATTTATATTTCCTATTAATTCATTACCTAGTAAATTTTCAATTGCACCAACCTCAGCTCCTTCAGATTTTCCTACATTAATATTTAATCCTTCTCGATATTCACCGGATGGTACTAACCTAGCATCCAAATCCCGGTTCATTCTACCGACATTGAAAGCTCTTTTTAATTCTGGCATAAAATTTTATTAATGTTTAATCCATTTAGCTTTATTACGGAATATATTAGTCATTTCCGCAACTTTCATATTAGATAGCCTTATTTTTGCATTACGCATTTTAGCAAATGCTTCTCTTTTATATACTGGTGCTACAGCCCCAGCAGCTTGTCTTATTTTAGATAAATTATATAATATTGATGTCATTACAGCATCTTCAGCCATTTTAGGTACATAAACATTATCAAAATTACCATTATCACCTAGACCGTCTGAAATATATCTTAATGTAACATATGTATTTTCAGGAATTGTTGCGTCAAAATAAATTTGACCAGCAGTTAAATCTAAAACAAAACTTCCATTTTTATTTTGAAATTCTGGCGTTAAACCATATCTTCTCCCATAATATCCAAAATTATCAAATGTATAGTACCCATTATAATAATTCAATGTTTCCTCAGTAGTAATTTTGTCTCTAGCCGTTTGAAATCTTTCTATAGTTTCAGATTCCTCAGCATATACAATATTACCATCTTGGTCATATAAATATTTATAATCTTCATCCTGAGCAACACCCTGATTAGCATGGGTAGTATTGCTTGGTAAAATAGTTCTTTCTATACCATAAGCATCTGTATAAGATAACCTAACATAATTTACATAATCTGATGGTAAAGACATTTGTCTTAAATTACTTAATTGTATTTCCATAGCTTTTTCAGAATGAAATACATCATAGCTAAATTCTTGAACTGCTTTTTGTGCCCAAAACGCTACCTCATAGCGAGGCACTTTATTAAGGACTTTACCATCCCCAACATAAGCTACCATGAAATTATCTATTATATCATTTAGATTAGTTCTTCTGTAGTATCCAGGGATAGCAGTTCCATTACCGCCATCGAGTGCTGAATAATTATCTACGTCTAAAGGTTTTCTTGATATTGCCATTATTGTTCAGTTTGAGAGATTTGTGCTTCTTTACCTTGTGCAAATCCAGTTACATCTCCTTGTTTTATAGTAATTCCTGCGTAGGCTAAAATCATTACAATTATTTTTGCATATTCGGCTGGACTTAACTCAAAATTATATGATTTAGCTGGTGTATCATAACTATCTGTTGCAGGATCAAATTGTGTTGCATCATAAATAGGTTCATTAGGAACACCAGAAGCAATTTGTGCTGGAGTCGGCATTACATAACCCCATTTTGGTCTAACAGGATTCTTAAGATATTCTAACTCTACACCTGTAGTAATTGTAGAAGGATATACTTTTACACCTCTATTTTGAAGAGTATATACCGGCTGAGTAGCTACAGGATAAGTTAAAGGAGAAAGATTAATATATTTTATATCTTCATGGCTTGCGTAATCAGCTATTTTACCATCTACACTTACAATACCTAGTTGTCTTAAATCTGAAGGAAAAGGGAAAACTCCATTAGCTAATGTTGGAGTATCACTTTTATAAAACAGATTTATTCTTTCTGAAATATTTAAGCTTGGATTAGAAAAATCGCTTTCTATACCACCAGACATTTCATATCCCGCTTCTCTTACAAAATATCCTTCAAATATTTCATTTTGAGCTTGATCAGCCATTCGATTAAATTCAGCAGGTGTAATATATCCTCTGTTATCTTTATTAGCTAAAACCAGGACTGTTTGGTATACATTATTAATATTAATCATTTACTTTTGTTTAGTTGTTTAGCGAATATGAGGCTAATTTCTCGCCTCATATCCAGTAAGCTTAAGTAAGCTTTTTAGTTAGAGATTTCATTAAATCAACGCCATCATCTGTTTTAAAATATTGAGCTAACGCACCATAGGGATGCTGATCAAAAGGAACTGTCATAATCTTTTTGCCATTAGCAAATTTAAATACAGTATTATCTTCAGTTAAAGCAATAATCCCTTGTTCAACTGCTCTGTTAGCTAAATTACGTAATTTAATATCTTCATCTTGAGAAATTTCAATAAATAGCTGAGGATTTTTTCTAGCAAAAGCATAAGCATCTCTTTTTAACTCTTTAGATGTCATAGAACTTACACTGCCACCTAATTCGGTACGCATAATAGCTTCTAAATGTTCTACGTCTAATTCGGTTACTAAATTTAATGCTTTAAGTTCAAATTCTAAAATATCAATTTCATCAGCTGCCTTTTTAGCCATATCTACTTCAAACCACTTTTTATCTTTTTGAGGATGATAGATAGATAAAAGCTTTTGCATTGCAACCTCTGTTCTTGGCACATTTAAAGTTCCATCTTGAAACATTACATGTGTTAAAGTAACAAACCCTTCTTGCTCATCAGTAAAAATAGATTGTTGGTTACTTGCTAATCTTATTTCTCTATTTCTTTTTAATCCTTCATCAAACCACATTAAAGGTTTTCTTGGATTATGTTTAGTTTGTATTGTATAAGAAACAGGCGCATTATCACCTGTTAATACATAAGTTCTGTCTTTATATACCCAGTTTTTTTCAACTTCGGCTACAGAACTTTTAGGTTTTGTTTGTGTTGTCATAATAAAATAATATAAAATAAGAATACTAGGCCCCGAAGGGCCCGTATCCTATAGTTAAAAAATTAAGCTTTAAATAATACGAAATTATTAGCAGCTTGAGTGATAAGACATCTTTCACTTAAGTAATTTACTTTCATGATATCGATATCAGAAGTTGGAGAATCAGTTCCAACAGATCCTGTTATCCAAGATTTGTTTTTTCTGTTCTCAGTTTCTGAAGCTCTATATCTAATATGAAGGAAAGGTCTTTTGATGTTTTGACCAAGATTTTGATCATAAACAGTAGAAGTTCCAGCAGGAACTAATACTCCTTCAATGTCACCAAAACCTCCACGAGTTGACCAGTCGTTAAGATATTTCCAGTCAGTTTTGTAGAAGTCATAAGATCCTCTTCTATATCCAGTAAAGCCTAAATTAAGAGCCATATCTGAACTATTATTAAATACTCCATAAGAAGTACCTTTAGTAACACCACCAGCACCTGGATAGTTACCGTTTTGCATTGCAAGAATGTCATCAACTTCTAAAGAAAGTTCTCTATTTAAGAAAAGCATATTTTCTTCAATTGAACCTTGTTTATCTAGTTGTTTAAGTACAGCGTCAAAATCTGTAAGTCCACCAAGTCCAGCACCAGCCGCAGCTTGTCCGCCAAATCCTTGATAAACATTTCCTCTTGATTCTAGTGCAGCAAAGAAACCTTCAGTACCTCTAGCATTTTGAGCAGCTAAGCTACCTCCAAAAGTACCTAAAGCAATTGCAGCACCACCTGCAGTATATTTGACACCTTCAACCATAGACATTTCTAAGTAGTCTTCCCAACGAAGTCTTACTTCATGCTCTGATTTAATGTACCATAAATATCCACTAGCACCATTTTCAGAAGTAACTTCAATCCAACCGATCTGAGCAGTGTCAGAACCATTGATAGAGTAGTTTTCTTTTAAAATGATAGGTGCATTAGTAAATGTAGCATATCCTGGATCTAAGCTATCAGTAAAGTTTCCAGTACCTTTAGCAAATTCAGATCCATAAGCTATAGCAGTTAGTCTGTCTGCAGCAGCAATTGCTCCGTGAGCTTCATAAGCTTGAATTTGGAACATTTGTCCACCTGCAGTACCACCACCACCAACACCAACGTTAGTACAAACTCCTTTAATAACCGCACCAGTTCCACCGACTGCTGAAGTAGCAGTAGATTGAATTTGAACCATAATTGTTTGGCCAATTTTAAAGTTTACTTGTTGTGTTTGAGTAGCTGGGCTAACACCTAAACTTGAAGGTTGCGCAGTAGGCACCTCAAAGTTAAGTACTCCCCCTGAAGCAGCAGCTGCACCAATAGCAGCTTGACCACCACCTGCAACAGGCATTGCGCCTGCATTTCCTCTTGGGATTACGTTTGCATATCTAGTATGCAATCTTCCTTGCTCAGTCCAGATAATTTGATCTGAAGTAGAAGGCATCTCAGCAGATACCATACGAAGGAAAGAGCCGATAGATCTGTTTCCATATCTTTCAACTTCTTTTTCGTATACATCTGGTAAAAATTGTTGTGTCCATTGATCAAAGTTCGCTGACGTGAAATCAATGTAATTTCCGGCGTACAAAGTTTTAGTTTGCGTTGGTTGCAACGCAGCAGGTACGCCTGATGTAAAAGCCATAGTTGTGTTTTGATTTTAAGTTATTATTTCCATTTAATTCGCAATTTATCCGAGGAATCTCCAGAAACAACTCTAATTCTATCACCACTATTAGTTGTAACGGTAGAAGACTCTTGTCTAGGATCCATATTTATATTTTTAGCTTTCTTAGCAGCATCTTTTATTGCATCGGCACGGCCTTGCTCATAAAAATGATTTGCTAATTTATCTGCATGTTGTGCAGAAAAAATTGCTTTATGATAATCATGAATATTAGAGATAGATCCATCATCGTTAGTATAATGGTTTAAAAAATTTGAAATATCTGATTGAAATTCTTTAAGCTTGCCAGGGTTATCTACTTTAAATCTATATTTGTTTTCTCCTACCTTAAAATCAAAACCTTTGAATTCTTCGTTAAAAACAGTATTTGTTTGCTTTATAAAAGCTTCCTGTGCAGTATTAGCTTGCTCTTGATATTGCTTAGAGGTATTGTAAAATTCTAAAGCTTCTTTGTACTTAGGATCAATATTTTCCTTTTTTCTTAACTTAAGATCAGTATAATATTTATCTTTTGATGTACGAAGTAACTCTTGAGCTTTAAATACTTCTTCTTTAAAAGCTAATTGCTTAGCTTTTATGTCAGACGGATCGTCCGCCTCCTCATCATAGGCAAAGTTTTTATCCATTAAAAAATTGATATCTTCTTTATCTAAATGAGGTTTAGTATATTCGTAGTACTCTTGTAATAAGCTTACATTATCTAACTTAGAATAATCTCGATTAAGTTTTGCATAATCTTCGAGAGTCCCTCCAGTTTCTTCCATAAACTGTACAAGTTTTTCTACTCCTTCAGGAAGTTTTTGTTGTTTTTCTTCCTGTAATATTTTTTCTTCTTTAACAGGCTCTTCTTTTTTTTCCTGTTTAATTTGTTCTTTAGGCTCGTCTGTAATAAGCTCTAAAGGCGAATCAGAAGTTTCATTTAATACTTCTTCCTTGCTTTCAGTGGTTTTCGTTTCTTCGGAACCCCGTATTCCTTTATCCACCTCTTGCACACTTGACGTGTTTTCGGGTTCTTTGACATGCACATTGCTGTCATTTGAGCTCGGTTCTTGAATGGCATCTTTTTCTTCTTTTTTAGGTTCCTCTTTAACTTCTTTTACAGGCTCTGACTTAGCCTCTTTTTTAGGTGCTGGTGGTTTATCTACATTAATTTTATAAACCCCATCTTTTTGTAACCCATATTCCGGATCAACTTTCCCTTCATCCACAGCTTTTTCCAATACAGCTGCTTCTTTTTGTTGAGGAGTAGTTAAATCAGGATTAATTTCTCCAACGTCTTTAACTTCAACTTTTGGAGCGTCTTTTACTTCTTGTTCTTCCATAATTGTATATAATAAAATAATTGTTTAAATATTTAGGAGGCTTCAAAACGACCCATATCGAATCCTCCTAAGGTATCATTGCCTTTTGATTCAAAATCTTTAGTTGGGTTGTCTGTATTAGGGGCACCACTTAATTTACCACTTGTTTTAAGTTTGGTATCTTCACGGATTAATTCCCTTTGTAACATGGATTGATTGCTTCTCTCAGCAAGTTCCATTTGAGATTTTAACTCTAACTCTTTTAATTGAACATTTAAATTAAATTCATATTGCATTAATTCTTTTTTAGCACGAGTTTCTATTTCCATTTTTTTGATTTCCAAACCATTCTCTGCTGTTGATAGTTGCACTTTAGATTCAGTTTTCATTTGTTCTGCTTGTGCTTTAGCTTCTTCAACCTTTATTTGTGCTTGGCCCTGCGCTTCGGCTTGTGCTGCAGAAGCCGCTTGTGCTTGTTGTTGATCAGCTTGTTGCTTAGCTACTCTTCTAAATTTTAATAATTGGTTAGCTAATTTAGTATTTTTTATTTCTCTTACATCAATTGCATCTTCTAAATGAATACTATCTTTAGAAAGTGCTACTTGTATATTATTTTCTAATAATTGTTTTTCGTTTTCATCAGGGGTAAGCTCTAAGAAAATACCAAAATCATGAAGATTAAGATTTTGAAGTTCTTGAAGAGACCCTACTGAAAATTGTCCAATAGAATCTATCAGAGCTTCTTTTGTTGGATGATATTCTAAAACATCTTTAAATCTTAATGAAATAGCTTCAGCTAAACAAGTAGTTATAAACATACTAGATTGTAATATATGTCTAGTGGCTACATTACTATTTGCTGCTGCTAATTTTTGCACCCCTACTAATGAGTATTGATCCGGATCTGCGGCATCTCTAGCTTCATTTAAACCAGTAACATCTCTCATCATTTGGATGTATTGGTTATAAGCACCGACTAATACTTGTATTTGTTGGCCACCACCGCCTGGTAATTCTTGAATAGGAATATTACCATTATTTCTTTCGCCTTCCATTGTTAATGATCTACCTATAATAGATCCTGTTTGGAAGTACATATTTAATGCTTCTTGAGGATTATAATTGGTTCCGTTTCCTAAATCAATTTCAGCAAGACCATCAGCATCTAAATAAACACCCGATGGTGTCATCCGTTGGATAGCTTGTTGTAATTTTAAATGTGTTAATTGTAATAAATCAGCATAAGGAGTCATTTTAGATACTAAAGAAGTAATATTACCCTTATATAATCTAGGAGCACTAACAACGTAATTCATCATTACTTTGTTAATATTTGAAGCTGGTCGAATCATATTAGTGGCTTTTTGCCACTTTAACAAACTATCAGTGCCTAATACTAAACATCCTTCATATATTATTTCTCTAGTTTGTTTTACTTTTTCAAATCGAGTTCTTTTATCTTTAGGAGGGTTAAAACTATCATCTTTAGCAATTGCTTTTTTAGCACCAGAGGGGATTTCTTTTATTTTATAAACATCGTGTTCCCATGTTTTCCAATTAAAATACAATACTGTTAATGTATTTTTAGCCGCTAGTTCACTATTATTATAAAGATTATATTGTGGATCATTATAATCATTCCAATTAGAACCTTTATTTACTAATTCTTCAATATCTTCATTACTTAAATCTGGAAATTGTTTTTTAAGCTCATTAACTTTTATTGTTTTAACTTCACCAAAATAATAACAATCCCCAAAATTAGGATCTTCAGTAAAAGACCAAACTAAATTTGCAGGATCTACATATTCAACTACTACCCCATCAGTATTATTAAACCCGTGTTTAGCTGCCCCTATGCCTAAAGTTGTTAAATCATAATCTACACGTTTTTTTATTTCGTCGTATTTATTAGCTTTAAAAATATTATTAATAGCTTCTTCTTCAGCCATTTCAATACCTTGCTTATAATTAAGCTGCATATAAAGCTCTAATTCTTCAGTATTGGCTGGTAAATCATTAACAGCAAAATTTCTAGCAGATACACCTAATTTTTGCTCAATATCTAAAAGTAAATTAGCTGTATTTAAGTCTTGTTGAACATCATTAACAAATTTAGTTCTTTTCCCAGTCGAAATATTATCTTGTCCTACAGCTTTAATAGAAAATAATCTATCTTGCATTCCATTAACAACAATATCTACAAATTTAGGTATTATTGGAACTGGTTTCCAATCTAAATTTAAATAAGATAAATCACCATTAATTGCAAATTCATCTTTATATTTTCTAATTGATTGTTCCCCACGAGAATATAATCTAAGCCTATGGGCTTCTTGTCTAGAGTTATAAAACTTACCTATTCCGTTGTTATCTTTATTGAACCATTCTTGTTCAATTGCTCTTCCTACTGATAAACCATAATCTTTGGTTTGCTTTACAGCATCGGAGACTGTTTGACTTGGAAATTGTGTAAGAACTTTTCCTTTTAATTTTGCCATATTTATTTTATTAACTCGCTTTGATAACCTTCATTTCGGTATTTTGAAAATCCAAAATCTAATTTTTTAACTGTTCTTTCAACATTTGGCCTATATAAATGTTTTCTACAAGCCATAATTGCTAATCCACTACTAATAGAAGCATCAAAAGATGTTCTACGAGATATATCGAATCTTGCCCAATCTTCTAATGTTCTTTGAAAGTACATATTACCATATTGTTCATTTTTTTTACCTACATATTCTTCAATATAAGATTCAATAGCAGAAGCATGAGCCTGCTTTATATCTTCAGAACTGTTAGGAATTCCCCCTAATTCTAATTCACTTTTTGAAAGAGCCCCTTTTAATTTGTCTGGGCGGTTCATAGAAAAACCTCTATAACCCCTTCTTTTTAAATGATATAATAATCGAGGTTTATTATTTTCTGCAAGTAATGGCATTCCGTAAAAAATTAATGCCATAAGTACATCTTCAAAAAATATTTCTGCTGTCTGTGGTCTTGCAATGTATTCTAAAAAAAATTGAGTTGCAGGAACATCTGAAGCCATTGTAAAAGTAGTTAATCCATGCAATGACCCGTTTGAACCTCCTCCTCCAACTGTTCCTGAAATATCATAAGGATCACATCCAAAAGCACCTAAACCATCATTTCCTGGATATTTAACACCATTTTTTTCAAATATACAATTTTGTAATTGAGTTGGTGGTAACCAAGAAACCTTAAATCTTCCATTTTGTGTAGGAACCCATATTACCTCTGTATCTTTTATACCATTTTTCCAAGAAAAAGAACCTCTAATAACCCTATTTTTGAATCCCATTTCTTCATTATAATCTATTTGTTCGTAAATCTTGGTTAGATTAAATAAAGAATTAAGAGTTTCATCTCTAAAAGCATGTTTTTCAGATCTTGGAAATTGCCTGTAATATTCATTTAATGCATCAGGATCTTTTTTTAATCCTTCAACCTCATTTTCCCAGTGATTAATGACTCCCGTAAAGATGAGTTCACCATCAATTCCCTCAACCGGTTCTGGTGGAGTTTCGAATACAGGATACCCATACTTATCGATAAATCCCTCGAAGCCCCATTCCATAGGTAAGAACAAAGCATATAATCCACTTGTAGTCTGGCCATTACGGTTTCTATTTGTGACATCTGAATTATAATATAGTTTTTTAAAATGATCTCCTCCTTTATCTAAAGCATTAGAGGTAGATCCCATCATACATTTCCCTACTATTTTGGATCCGAGACGGAGGCACGTTTTGGTGACCCTCCAGTTGTTGAGGATATTGTCGGGCCTCTCCCATTTACCCGATTCATCATGGACGAGGAGTTGTAACTTCTCCCCATCATAGGAGTTGTCCCCGGTATTCTTCCAGTCGATAGTGGTATCCAATCCATTCTCCTCTTCCTCTTGAAGGGATCCGGTGGATCGTAACGTGTTTCGTGTGAGTCTTCTTGAGGGTATTTTATACGAGAGTTCTGTTTTGGGACGTTCCATACCGTCCTGGATTGGCTTAAAGAAAAAGGGATAATTGGTCGATATTGGTACCACTTTATCTGTGAACATCTTTTTAGCATCTGCTCCAGTTTTAGATAATATCCCAAACCTAGAGTCTGTTGAAGTTGTAGCCTGGTTGACGCACTCAGATGAGGCCATAAAGCTAAATCCGGATCTCCTATTCTTAAGATAGCACATTCCATAGGATCGGGTATCAGCCTTGCAAGCTTCCCAAAAGTAGAAAAATATCCTATTTGCCTGTCTAAAATCTGGTGATCCCACATCAATTTTTGTCCAGTTGAGGTAGATATAGTGTGACCCTGTAAGGTAGCACGGTTCACCGTTGCACATGAACCAATAACCATCATTACGATAATTAAACTCATTATCGATATATTTATAATAGCCATCTTTTGAATTTTCTGGATAATTTTTAAAATCATATATTGTTTTTATTCTTTTTAAAGATTCTGGTCTATTCCTTTTTCTAAAATATTGGTCTTTCTTTTTTTTATCTTGACCTTCTATTTTTTTAGGAGTTTTAGGTATACCTACCTTAAGACCTTGAATCTCATATATATCACCTAAGGTTCCATCTTTACTTATAATTACACAATCTAATTCTGAATTATAACCATACTTAAATTTTTTACCCTTATTAAGTCTTTTAATGGTTTTATTTTCTAAATGGTCTTGAAATATAGTATATAAAGTTTGTTTATACATTATTTAATACGATTTTCTACACCTAAAAAAGTCTTAGTATTTTTATTTTCCTTTTGGTTACCAGATAGTTCTTCTATTTTTTCTATAATTTTTAAAGAATCATCGATAGCCACCCATTTAGCTTGAGCAGCAGTTTTAGCTTTTTCAGGATCTAATTCTACTAAATCTATATTTTGTCTTATAACTTTTTCCAGCTCTATTAGTGCTTTTTCAGCAGCTAATATTACTTTTTGCCGACGGTCTTCCATAATTTATTGTTATATGATTAGATAAAATTCTATAAAGTTTTTTGCCTTCTACTTCAAACTCATATTCAGAATCAGGCGTAAACCCCACCACGTCTCCAATAGACACTCCTAATGAGCTTAAACCATCATTACTATAGGTAAGTACTCCGAACAAATTTTCATCTGTTTTAAGAGCCCATTTATCATTTTTATAAAGAGGACTTACAAAACAATAATCAGGTAAACTTGTCCAATTATTATCTCTTTTATAAGCAAATATTTGATCATCAGAAACAAGATATTCATTTTCATTTAAAAAACTAGCAGAATTTTTTTCATTTCCTCCTTGATCTATCCATCTTCTAAAAACATTGTGATGTACAATTACTTCATCACCTTTTTTTAAAATAGAATTATTATAAACAGGAACTTGTATAATTTTACCAATGCGGTTAACAAACATATAGTCCCTTTCAGTTATTTCAGTATTTACAACTAATTCCTTACCATCAACATTAATAGTGTTGTTGTAGCGATTATCAGTAGATATAATATATTCGAATAAAGATTGCATTAATAATCTAAATTATATTCAACAGAAACTGCCATATTTGAATTAAAATGCTTCCAAGGTAATACTTCTTTGTTTTTTGTAATATAGATCTTATAAGATCCCTCTTCTTCTAAAATATCAGAGATAGTATGACCTCCATAAACTTCTTGGCCTACAGAGTAGTGCATTGCATCATTTTTATAATCTGTACCAATGCTTATTTTTCTAATTAATTTCATTTAATATGCTTTAGGATCCTTGATTAAATAAGAATATTCCTTAGGAACATCAAAACCAGGACATTTTTTAGTTGAATATTCATTATGACCTGATATTTTTAATATGCCATGATCTTTTATTAAATCTCTTAATAATAAATCAAGAGATTCTTTTTGTTCTTCTGTTCTTGTGTCTTTGCCATCTTTTATACCACCACCAATATAACATATACCCACTGTTCCACGGTTATGACCTTTGCAATGAGCACCTGTTTTTTCTAACGGTCTTCCTTTCTGTATTGTACCATCAAGTTTTATGACAAAATGATAACCAACATCACTCCACCCATTTCCATTAACATGCCAATCTCTAATGTCCTTAACATCAAATGGTTTACCTTCAGGCGTAGCGCTGTAATGTAAAATAGCTTCATTTATTGCTCTCATTATTTATGCATTTTGTTTCCAAATACTTTTTCCACACCTCTCGAACCAAAATAACCTCCGATTACAATTGTGAGAAGACCAGTAATGGAGTCAAGTGGATATCCTAAATACCACCCAACTACATAGGAAATTACTAAAAAAACTAGGGTAAGCGGACGGACATTAGCTGCAAGCCATGATCCTGATCGGGCATCTGCGACCCATCTTTTGGTTGTGCCGTCAATTTCCGCTCTTTCTAGTTCTAACTTTTTAAGTGCAATAGTCTTGTCTTCTTCAGACATATCACTACCACCTATTATTGCTTGAATAACACTCCCAACTGGAGTGTCACCAGCAATTGCCCCAACGACGTTTGGAATTTTATTTAACAAAAATTTTCCAACGCCGGTATCTTTGAATTTTTTCTTACTCATTTAATTAAATTTTATGCGAATGCCATATATATATATTCTCCTCCTGATGAATTATAATCACCATTTGTAGTATTTAAAGTAAATCCAGTAGCAGTAAAGGGTAAATCTACATAATTAGCTTGCTCTGCCCATGGCCCATTTAACTCCAAAACATTTTTACTATCCACTGAAGATCCAACTCTTTTGCTATCTTGTAACCTCCATCCACCTGTTGAATCTGTTCTTTTAATTAATAACCATGATGGTTGAAACCCTACATTAACTTGTTTTCCGCTACTTCCCCCGGTATAGTTTCCTATTTTACTATATTTAGGGACTGAAACCCAACAATATGAGATCATTTGATCATTTGATGATCCATTAGTTTGTCCTCCAAATTGTTGGTCTAAAGTATAAGCTGTGTAAGCCCAGGTATCATTTAAACCTAACCAATAGTTAGTGCTTGCAGGAATAGTAAAAGTTGTAGCAGATGTAGTAATGGCGCTTCCATAAAATACAGGCCATGATGCCGCTGTGGTTAAATTTTTAGTAATAATGAGCTGAGGTTGTTTTCCTAATCCATGCCCCACAGTAGTCCCTGCCGCATTATATCCAGACCATTTCACTATACTAAATCCAGCATCTTGATTGACTGATACTTGACTTTCTATAGTTCCATCATTGTTTTTACCAGTATAACCTGGTTTAACAAATTTTAAATCAACGGGAGTACTACCCATACTACTTCCGCTTAAAGGATCGGGTGATCCATTTAAAGGCCATGCAGAAGTACAACCTGCTCCTGTAGGAAAATCTAATGTATTATTATCACTTAAACCTTCATTATACAAACTTGTAACCTCACTAGCTGAAATAGCTTGATTAAAGTATCGTATTTGATTCATTTGCCCTTTATAATAACCAGAAGCCCAAGAGCCGTCCATATACTGACCAAAAATTATTGCTTGTCCCATGCTTCTTGCTGGTGCACCTGAAGCAGAGCCAGTCTCAGTTCCGTTTACATAGATTTTTAAATTACCGCTTGAATCACAAGTTCCTACTAAGTGATACCATTTACCAGCTACCATTGATACACTTGAAGTTGCATAAACAGCAGTAGAATTTAATCTTACTTGAAAAGAAGGGGTATTCACAGCGTAGTTTTGTAAGCTCCAATAATTGGTATTTGAAGAATTTGTATAATATCCTTTATTAGCATGATATAAATAAACACTACCTGGATCAACCCTTGGATATGCCCAAACCGACACACTAAACTCAGAATCATTTGTAGTATAATCAGTAGTTATTTTAGTGCTAGTCCCATTAAAAAGTCCTGCATATGTATCAGCACCAGCTTTCCAGTTCCATGAAATATAATCCCCAGCTCCATTTCCTCCAATATAACTTCCATTAGTACTTCCTGAAGCGCCATAAAATCCATTATCATTTACATTACTTAGGTATCCATAGGCTTGAGCGTTAGCATAATTATTATCTGTACTACCTTGTTCTCCAGTAAAATCACTAAATAACATTTTATCTGAACCAAAACCTCTTACAGAATCTGCAACCATTGGTGGATAACCATAGGTTCTTGACTTAGCAAATATTAAATCAGGTTTAAAATTTAAAGATCTATTAAATTTTACATCTATACCATTTGGCCAAACAGTTCCATTATATTTAGGTTCGCCTTTAGCTAGTGTTTCTATTTGAGCAGCTGTTAATGCAGTATTATATATACGCATTTGTGCCATTTTACCATCAAAATAATATCCAGGATTACCCGAATCACTATAATACCCAATTGAAGTAGGATTTGATGATGTATCTAAATTCATTGCTGTAACAGTATGAGTAGAATCTAAATCACCATTAATATATAATTTACACGTAGTACCTCCATAGGTTACTGCTACATGATACCACTGGTATGCATTAAATACTGCAGTTGATGTTTGTGTTGTGCCACCATTCCAAGAATACATTTTCCAAGTTGAATGGTTAAGGGCAAGTCCAATTCCAGCACCATCAGTACCTCCATCGCCAGCCCAAAAAGTATAGGGATAATTACTTGCAGCATCATACCATACCCAAGCAGAAACTGTCATAGCAGTATATCCATTATATACTCCAGTTCCTAAATTTATATATTGACTACTTGCAGGAGTAAAATCCATACAATCCCCAAAAGGGCCAAGAGGATCTTGTAAACCAGGGGAATTAACTAAAGTACCATTATTATTACCAGCAGTATCTACTCCACTGTTTTGTAATCTATATAATCCTACACAACCAGCTCCAGAAGGAAAATCAACTGTATCTAAATCATCTTGAGACAGTATTGTATTTCCATTATTATTAAATGTATATGCAGCTTTACAACCAGTACCCGATGGAAAATCAAGCGTAGTTGATTCAGTATTACTTGCATTATATAAATATCCTATTTGAGTTGCATTTAAAGCTGTATTATACAAGCGAAACTGGTCTAAAACACCATCAAGATAACAACACACATTCCTAAAAGTAGCAAGATATAAAGGGTAAGATGTGTTATTTACTGTGTTTGTAAAAGTAGCACTGTTATCTAAACTTCCATTTATATATAATTTTCTACTTGAACCATCAAATACAAGTGCTACATGATACCAAACCCCTGTAGTTAAAGTAGTTATACTATATATTTCTTCATTAGATCCTCCGGCAGCAGAATCATACCTTTCATTATATCTAAATTTATAAGTTGTTGCTCCTGCTGTTTCTCGTACTGCAAAATTTTCATAATATCCATTTGAAGAGCTGTCTCCTAAATAATATACAGCATCCCCGCTGCTTGCCGCAGGCATAGTATTAATATATATCCATAGAGCACGTGTTCTATCGCCGCTTTCGCCTAAACCAGGATTAGTGACCCAATAATTATCAGAACCATTAAAAGCAGCAGAACCTCCATATTTACCACCAACCACAACAGGATTACTTGAGGCACCTGTATAACGGTGTGGCATAAAATGATCTCCTGGAACTAAAGCTGTTCCGAAAGCTCCAGAAAGCAAGCTTTGTCCAAACATATATTATTAACCTATTTGAGAGCAAGTATACCAAAACTCAGTATTACCCACACATGTAATTTGTATAAAATTTTTAGTACTCGCAGTATCATCATAAGTACCAGATATTTTATTAAAAGTACCAGCAGCACCACCTACAGTATAACCAATTGTATATGAACCTCCTGCTCCTGTTATAACTATCACTTTACTAACACCAATTACAGGGTTAGTTATATTTATTGTAGTATTAGCATTAGGTGTTAATGTGAATACTTGAGCTGCAGTATAATCTAAAGTTACTGTACCACCTGGTGTTAAAGCAGCAGCTGTAGTAAATTCAGCACCTGCTTTTTCATTAGTTATTGCATCCCCAGCAATTTTTGTAGTTGTAACATTTAAATCTACTATTTTTGTAGTTGTTACCGCGTTATCGTTTAGTACATTACTTGTTACTTTAGTTAAAGCCATTTTTTTATTTTATTAATTTTGTTTAAATGCCATATATAGATAGGTCACTCCACTTTGGTTAAATCCTACTGTATTATTTTTAAGTTCAAAACCAGTGGATAAGAAGTCTACATCATAGTTAGAGCTTGTTATTTCTGCTAAGGTATCATTCGGAAATAAAGCTGTATTCCGAGGGTTTGATGTGTTCCTTACATTATCTAATACATACCAATACCCTGTTACTGTTGTTGGTTTAAACATTATGAATGATGGTTCAAACCCAGTAGTAATAACATTACCACTTGTATTACCATCACCAGTATATGTGCCTATTTTAGAATATCCAGCTACTGAATGCCAGCAATAAGCTATAAATTTATTAAATTGTCCCCAACCTCCGCCAACGGATGCTAATACAGAATTATCTGCAGCGTAATGCGTGTTAGTTACTTTAGCTGCATCTGTATTTAATAACACTAGTTCCCAATCTGAAGCAGTAAGACTTCCAGCATCTACCCCAAATGTTTTAGGATATAATGTTTCCCAACCATATGTATAATCTAAAGCTTTATATGTCCAGAATTCTGGAGCTTTTGAAAGTCCATGGCCCCACGTATAGTTTCCTGATGATGCACTAGCACTTAACACTACTGAAAACCCTGCAGCTTGATTAGCTGATACTATACTTGTTTGAGTTCCCGCTGTATTTATAGTGCCTAATCCGCCACCCTTCCAAAAGTAATTAATGTAATCATCGGATGCATTATTAACATTATTATTAACTAAAGGAGGTGTATTATATCCTGTAGAAGTAAATGCCATTCCTAAATCACCACTTGGATGCCCACTATAATCATACTCTTGGCCGTCATTATCAGATTGTAAACTCCATCCGCTTCCTCTTACAGTATCATATTGTCCCCATGCAGTAGGATTACCAGAGCCTATATTAGACCCTTTTATCCATACCATATCCGAGTTAAACCCTGCGGCTATAGCTTGATTAGTAGTCGGTGAAGTATTTTCAACTGCACTAAAACTACTAGCTAAACTTGGAGTTGTTGTTGATGGATCTGCTGCAAAAGCTATATATAAATAAACACCCCCACTTGCATTACTATTTGTGTCACTAGTTATAATTTGAAAACCATTACTATAAAAATCTATCCAAGGGAAGTTAGGTTGTTCAACATTACTTAAGTTAGGATAATTTTCTATACTACGAGGATTACTAGTAGACGTAGCATTATTAACGCTCCTCCAATTTGCTGAACTATCACTCCTTTTTATAAAAATTATAGCTGGTTCAAACCCAGTTTCGACAAAAGGACCATAAGTGCTTCCATTGCCATCATACTTACCTATTTTACTAAATCCAGCCACATTTTTAAAAGCGTAAAGCATATATTCTCTTCCTGCTGTACTAGTAGGTTGATAAACTGCTGTAGATGTAGGAGCTGTTTCAGACGAATCAGATTTTGCCGCATTTGAATTAAATTCAAAATAATCTAAACTTCCATCTATTGCTTCAGTATAAGTCCACCAACTTCCAGAAGAATCAGCTCTTTTAAAAATAAATAAATCAGGGGTACCACTAAGACCATGTGGAACTTGATTAGTAGAACCTGAAACACTTGTAAATTGTACAATTGAAAAATCTAAATTAGTATTAACCGTCATTTTATTAGCTTGCACATTCCCACCTACAGCTGACGTTGATGCAACATCATCTATCATTACACTACCAATTGTTGGAACATTACCTGCCCCTGCAGAATTTGTTGCTGATGGTGCACCTCCGGCTTTCCATGCAAATGCTTGATACAATAAACCCGACCCTGAAACACCATAATCACCAGCCGCATTATCTTTAACAATAAACTTATTTGTATCTATTCCAATACCACCGTTAGCATTAGCACCACCACATGGATTACTTCCGTATCCTCCACATGCTGAACCATCTGCACCATTGCTATTAAGATACATATATCCGTAATTTCCTCTTATAGAATCTCCTACTACCCAACCTGATGCTATGTCTCTTCCTTTTACAATTACTAAATCTGGTGTAAAATCTGTAGTTACATCTAAACTACCTCCAATAGAAGGATAAGAACCTGCATTACTACCGTTTCCAGTATAAATTTTAGCATTTATAAAGCCGGAAGGTACAAGATTAGTTACAGTAATATTAAAAGATCTAGCTGAGCTGGTTTGATTTTCATCATCTGTAGCAGTAATACTAAATGTTGAAGTTGTATCTGCAGATACAGCCCCTGCTGTTCCTGTAATAGCGCCTGTATTTGTATTAAGCGATAAACCTGATGGCAAACTACCACTGGTTACTGCATATTCTATTGTATCACTTCCTTCTGTTGCTGTTACTTGAAATGATGCAGAAGCACCTTCTTCTACACTTCCTAAACTGCCAGATGCTGTAGACCATACTGGGACTCCACTATATTGTATAAAGTTAGTTTGTGATACACTCCCTCCATCTGTATTTGCTACTGCAACAGTATATTGTCCTGCTGCTTTTGCAGGAGATGTAATAGTAATTTGTGTAGCCGAATTAAAAGCTGTGGTAGCTGAAGTACCACCTATAGTACATGTAATTCCCGTTTGAAAACCAGTACCATTTATAATAATACTTTCCCCACCCGCAGGATCTGCTGCAGTTGCGCTGCCTGGATAATCTATAGATGTTAATGTAGGGTTTGTTATAGGAGTGGCCCAAGCCATACCACCAGCGCCATCAGTTTGTAAAAACTGCCCATCTGTACCATTACCTGATACGCCATAAAATTGTCCTGCCTTAGGTTTAGTTTGTGCCATTTAATATTTTTTTATGATACTTTATCCCACTCTTGGTTTTCTTCATCCCACTCATAACTTTCTCCATCGTCTGGATAATCAACTGGAGCTTTCCAAAGACAAGATGATTCTTCTAATAACCAACTTGGATAAGGTTTAGGTGGTATAAAAGCATCTCTACCAAAATCATAAGTGTATCCTATTCCCGCATAATTTTTTCTAAATGGAGTCCCATCTTTTAAATGTACTCCACCTTTAGTATTATAAGAAGTTCTTTTACAAACTTGTTTTCTGATATCTTGATATTGTAATTCCCAGTTTATATTTGTATCGCCTTCGTTTTTACCTACTATTACTTCAGTTACTACATTAGCCATATCTAAAAATGCGTAATGTGCCATATTATCCGTTTAATTGTATATTTCCTGTACCTGCAGTAAAAGTGGTTACTTTAGAAGAACCATCAGTTGCTGTTGATAATGTTAATCCTGCGCCAGGATTTGTTAATGTATAATCCGCTGGATATCTAAGTATAACAATACCAGATCCTCCATTGCCACCAGCACCTATTCCACCACAACCACCACCACCACTTGCAGTATTAGCAGCGGCAGATGCTCCAGCACCATTAACTCCTCCAGCACCTCCTATAGAAGATCCTCCGGTACCACCAGTTCCTGAGCTAGTTCCACCACCAGCGCCACCAGCATAAAATGTACCAGTACCTGTTATAGCAACAGATAATCCGTCACCACCATTACCACCATTACTTCCAGAGACTCCAGCAGCACCAACGCTACCAGCACCACCACCGCCACCTCCGGCTCCTGTATTACCTCCGCCTAGTGAACCACCGGCACCTCCGGCATAACCTTGATTTGCAGTACCTGCACCACCGGCAGATGTATAATTTCTACCAGATCCACCACCAGATCCACCAGTGCTTCCTTGGCCAGTACCAGTACCTCCTTTCCCCCCTCCGGCTGAAGTTATAGTTGAAAAAATAGTGTCTGACCCATCAGTAGCTCCAGTATAAGAAGTAGATCCAGCTCCTCCAGCACCAATAGTTACTGTATAATTTGTAGCTGCTGTTAATGTAACACTAGATTCTGCACTAGCTCCTCCTCCAGATGTTGATCCGTAAGATGTTCTAAGTCCTCCAGCACCACCGCCTCCAACTCCACCAGTACCTTCATTAGTAGCCCCTGCACCTCCGCCAGCACATACTAAATAATCAACTACTAATGGAGGTAATACATCTTCTTCAATATTATCAGCTGTCCATCCTTTAGTAGAATCTTGATAGATTAAAGTGCATGTAGCAAAATTAGTAACACATCTATAATCATTTGCAGATCCTTGTATTTTTTCAGAACCATTCGCAGCAAATATTACTTTATTAGTAGCAAATGTTCCTGCATAATCTTGTATTGTTATTTCATTTCCAACAACTCCTGCTGGAAGCGTAACTGTTATTTGCCCTGAAGTAGTATTAACAAAATAACCTTTTCCAGCTACAGCAGTAAAATTACTTGTCTGGATAGTACTATCCCATTCAGTACCAAAAGTTCCGTCAATTAAGTTTTTTGTTAATTTTGTTAATGCCATGTTATATTATTTAATCCCAAGGAAAATTACTATCCACTTTAGTTCCTGCTTCTAATTCAAATTGTTGTTTTATATCGTTTTCTGCTTCTAAATTTCTTATCCCATCACAATACCAATCAATAACATTTTGTTCAGTTAAATCTTCATATGATATAAAATTTTCTGTATTAGGGGTTGGTAGTGGAAAAGAACATGCTCTTTCTATTTCTATTGTCTTAGAGTCTTGCTCTCCTGATATTTTTACAACTGTACTAACTACAAAATTTTTATATTCCCCTATTCCGCTAGGTGGCGGAGTAGGTAATATAGTAACATCTTCTTTATGTAAAGATAATACGGTATAAGTATATGTTATCATAATAAATTATTTAAATGATGTAATAGTAATAACAGGCTGACATATATCATTTGTTGCTGATCCAAGATAATGATGAATTCCATTAACAGCAAATTCGTAAGAGCTGTTGTAACATCCAACTTTTACTTTAATAGTTTTATTACTTGTCCATGTACCAATTTGTTGGGCCGCATAATTATCTGAACCTCCTGTAATTTCCATTACTAAATCAGCTTGCACTTGTTGTTCATAGCTATTCTGTTGAAGCTCGCCACCTCTAGTAGCAACAATTTCTGTTCCATCAAAATAAACTACCCACCCAGGGGCCATGTTGGCATCATTATAATATCTAGTCATTAAACTTGCATTATAATGCACATATTTAGTACCAGCCGGTGGTGTATAATCAATATTAGTTCCAGGCCAATCTACTGTTGTAGTTGAAGTAACATCTGTCGTAGCAGTAATATTAGGTACTGTTATATTTCCTTGATTAGCAGCTATAGTTCTACCATCTGCATAATAACTTATGCGTTCTGTAATATTACCTCCGCCGCTAGCAAAAAAATCTGTAAAATCACTCATATTATTGTCCTATTATTACCCAGCCCTGTGCTGTTCCTGAAAATATTAATTCAAAACTAGCGGAAGCTGTATTAAGTGTCATCGTAGTATTACTACCCATTATTTTATCTGTACCATTAGGAACTAACGTACATGTAGTTGTTCCTGATCTATTACTTATTTTTATAGAATTACCATCTGCACCAGCTGGTAATGTTAAAGCAGCACTAGCTGTAAATACATATAAATTTTGATTATTAGCGGCAGTATCACTATTTATAACATTTACAGTATATCCCCCTGCTATAGTAAAATTATTAGGTGAATTTGTTGTAACTGTTATTCCTGTACCACCTGTTAAAGTAGCTGGTGCTAAAGTACCACCTGAATTTAAAAATCCTACTGATCTTACTTCTATGATTACCCCATTAGGAGGAGCTGTAGCAAAAGTAAGAGTATTACCAGATAGCGTAAGAGTACTTACATTTTGATATAAACCATTTAAATATACTTCAACTGCATTTAAATCAACTGGGGTAATGCCAAGTGAATATGCAGTAGTAGAACCATTACCTGTAAAAGTATCAGTATATAAAGCATTAGTTGATGCAGATATCGACCCAAGTACCATAACCTCAATAGTATACCCAGCTTGAGGAGCTGTAGTAAAGGTTAAAGTAGTGCCTGAAATACCATAAGTACTTTTATCTTGATAAACACCTTGTATAAATACAAACGTCATATTTTCTTCATTGACTGTTTGATTTAATGTAAAAGCTGTTTGTGACCCTGTACCTGTAAAATTATTTTTTTCAAATCCACTTAAAGCAAGAGCTTTAGTGTGTACAACCTCTATGTTAGCTCCATTTGGAGGTGCAGTTGTAAAGTTTATATTATTACCAGTGGTTTGATATGTTAATTTAGATTGGTAAACACCACTTACATATACTGATGTTGCATTTTCATTTACTATAGACAGTGATGTATTAAAACTAGTAGTAGTTCCATCTCCAACAAATTCATCAACTTCAATAACTCCATCAATAGCTACATAATGCATTATTTCAATTGCAGTAGTATTAGGAGGTGCTGTAGAAAATGTTACATTACTTCCAGATGTTGTATATGTATCTTTATCTTGATAAACACCATCTAAATATATTTGTATATTGTTTTCTGAGGCAATAGTAGAAGACACTCCATATACTGTAGTTGTACCATCACCTGTATAATTATTTCTTTGTACTGTAACTGTTCCACCGCCTGAAGCAGATTCAATAGTTAAAGTATCTGTAGCTGCATTAGTAGTTAAATTAATATTACTACCCGCCGCTATATTAAGTGTATCAGTAGCTGAATCAGCAACAATATCGGATTGACCAGAAACTGCTATAGTTTTAAAAGCTTCAGTTACAGTTCCGCTACCACCACCACCTATGGCTCCCCAAGCTGGAGTCGACCCAAAGTAACCTTCAAATTCATTGGTAGTTGTGTTATATCTAAACATACCAACAGTCGGCGAACCTGGTCTTTGAGCTGTTGTACCATCTGGCACTTGAACCCAATTACCGCTTGTTAGTGATAGATAGCCATCAATCTCTACCGAACTTTTAAACGTCGTAGCCATATATTATTTTTATTATCCTATTTTCTGTACAAGTACTCTTATATCATTTGTTGCAGGTGCAGTTGAAAAATCAACAGTTACCACATCAACTGAAGTTCTAACAACATCTGCAATAACTGTATCATCTGAGGATACATCATATAGTTGTACCATCACATCTTTAGAATTTAAATTATGAGTTACTGTATAAGAAGTTGCACTTGCATTACCTATAGAAGTTACATATTGTTTTGTAGCTAATTGTACCCAACCATTTGCAGTAACAGCAAAATCAGCTGAGTCATATCCTGAAATACCTTTTACTGCACCGGCATCTGTAGCAGCTGCTGTAGCTAAATCAATATTACTCTGTACTCTAGTCCAATCAGATAAAGAACCACTTCCAGCACTAATATCAGTTTCAGCAATTAAGAAATCACCAATTTCAACATTTTCCCCATAAAAAGTTCCAGCTGTTGTTACTGTATAAGTATCTCCTTGAGTAACTGCAATTTGGGTTCCTCTGCTATCTAGTACAGGACTATTAGTGCTTGCATCATAACCTCCTTTATAAGTTAATCCACCTACTACTGCTGCATCTACATAAGCTTTAGTTGCACCATCTTGAGCATTGGTTGGGTCAGTAACATTAATTAATTTGTTACTACCAAGATCCAAATTAGATGTTGCAGCTGCTAAATCACTAATAGGAGTACCTATTACAAAATCGTAAATTTGATCTCCAGTTGCAAGAGCTGTTCCGTTGTTTGCAACTGTAGCAGTTATTATTGCAAGTTGTGCTACAGGTCCTGCCCCATTTGTAACAGTTAATTGATTAGCTGTAGATGTTGTTATTTCTTCTATATCACCTGCAAAAGATGTCCAAGCTGTACCATTATAGTAATATACATAATTATCTGATGAATTATAATATATCTGGCCAGATACTGGATTGGCTGGTGCCGTACCAAGTACTTGTATAACAGCATTTTGTAGCTGATTCTTGTTTAGATCAAGATTGTTTAAATATTTTATTGCCATTTTTTATTAGTTTAAGTATGCTTTTCCACTTGTTGCAGATGTGAAAACAACTGTTATTGTGTTTGAATCTGTATATGTTATTGCTCCGTTTATTATACTTCCTGCGGAATCTAC
>VTLG01008767.1_pt1 | contig 40342 bp, 47 predicted proteins | sample 4694571 | NCBI WGS metagenome assembly VTLG01 (sample SAMN12604809, study PRJNA352737) | marine metagenome | biome: ENVO:00000447; feature: ENVO:00000209|ENVO:00000569|ENVO:01000036; material: ENVO:00002151; isolation source: viral sequences binned using virsorter ... | reverse complement strand
AACCTTTACCCATTACTGACCTCCTGTAGAAGTATCAGTTAGCTCTAAAGTCTCTGTTGTACCTGTTACGCCTGAAAGGGTAAACTCATATTCATACACAGAGCCTTGAAAGGTTACGGAATAGGGTGCAGCAAGGTCAACTGTACCGTCTGGTACGTCTTCAAAAAATGAAGAGCCTGGCTTGCGTGCGCGTACTACAAGTGTACCACCAGTTACGTCTGTAACATTTATAGCTAAATCGTGGTACCTGTCGTAAGGGTTGTCGTGCTTACGCTCGTACGTGCCGTTAGTAAAAGGGATGTTCAAGTTCATTGATAACCTCCAAAGAAGAAGCTCGACCGAAGCCGAGCTGTCTGGTTAGAAGTTGGTGTACTCACCGTTGTTCTTTTCGTACTCAAGGTACTCAACAACAACAGTAAAATCACCCACAGCAGTAGCTGCGCCGGTACTAGCCACTCGTAAAAATAGCTCGACGCCTGTGCTTGTGTCAAACTCACCTGTGAAAGTACCTTCTTTGCCTGCAGTAGTTAAATCCGCTGCGCTTAAGACTTCTGTACCTGTCTCAGTTGTGCCTAATGTACCTACGCAAGACGTAGCTGCATCAGACGCAGTGTTTACCATAACAAACGCATTTAAGATAATTGCATTGCTTGGTAAGTTAGCAAGTTTGTAATTAGCAGTAGCTGTGCCAAGCTCACCTTCGCCTGGGCTAGCAGCCTGTTTAAGGCGAGCAGCAAAAACGCTTACTCCTTTCTTTTGCGCGAGTTCGTTATCGCGCACTAATGATGTATGTGCCATGATTCACGCTCCTCTTAAAGTTCTGTATCAACAACGACAACGCCGTTATCAATGCCCGCGACTTTAGCTTGATTGTACTCTTTACCACTTTCAAGCTTATAACGCGCTTTACGAATTTCACACCAAACCTCAAGTGCAGATTCTGACTTAATAGCAAAGTCTTCAGACTCTTGGAATTTGTAGTCAGGTTGTTTACCCATAGCAAGCTGCATAGCACCTGCACCAAGGATAACCGCACGTGATTTAAGTGTAGCTGCATAGTCAAAACCTTCTTGACCTGTCCAAGCATCGTTATCAGCATCGTACTGGCGTAAACCAGAAATTTCAACGCTTGAGTCATCGATACCAAAACCTGCGCCAGAACCTTCAGTTTGACCGAAGAACGAAGGAGCTTCGATAATCATTAAGCAACCAACGCGACCAATAATGCCAGTAATGTTACGGTTACTAGGACCGCGAGTGTCGCCGTCTTTAATAACAGTTTGCCATCCAGCAGTATCTTTACGAAGTAAGTTAGCTTGATGTGAATCGATAATCATCAACCATACAGGCTGAAGACCGTTAGCAGTTGTTTCTACGCGGAAAGGAGTTAATGGAGCGCGTACGCCACCAGTAGTATAACCTTGCGAAGTTTTCAACGTCTTTTCAATGTCAAGAATAGTGTTGAAGTTGAAGGTTGAGCCAGTGTCGATAACGTGAGTAGCGTTTTGAGTTGACTCATCAAGTGTAGCAATTAAGCCTTGAGCCGAGTCAAATAGACCTTGGTCTTTCCAGCGAGTCCATAAGTCACCAAGCATTGTACGAGACTGAGAGTGTTCGTTAATACTTAGGTCACCAATGTTAACGCCGTCAAAGCGGTCACCGTTGTCAACAGGTAAACGATAACGCTCAACTGTTACTTTGTCAGAGAACTTACGTTTCTGCTCACCTTTACCATAGGCAGTGTTTTTGCCCTTGATTGCTTTACCAGATAGGTTACCGTCGTAATCAAATACTACAGTGTGACCTTCTTTTGAATTTTCATTATTGACTTGGAATACAACAGCATCTTTAGTAGAACCAGTCATAGGAGACCAGAACGAACGAGATGCAGCTTGAATTAAGCCTTCACGCATCCACTTACGACGTTCTAAATCCGAGCCAATCTTTACTACACCAGTAGGCATAATATTATCCTCGTTTAAGTTAAAATATAGGGTAATAAAGTAGGTACTTCCAAGCCGTATTGGAAACCTGCACGGTCTTAAGGCGACGCTAGAGACTAGGAAGTCGCCATTAAATTTTTACCGTCTACTTTATTATAGAGCGGAAATCAACAGTTGTACACTAAAAAATCTCTTTTTTATAGTCATCAGCCATTTGTTGCTCTACTGCAGCAGCTGACGGTTTGTCAGAACCTGGGTTATCGCTAAAGTTAGGGTCGCCAGGTGCAGGGTCTGCTTTAATTGCTTTAGGTTTATTAACGTATGTTTTAACCTCCTGTAAAAACTCTTCAAAAGTTATATTGCCTTGCTCAAGTTTCTTAGTGATACGTGGAGGTATATCATTATCAATAACCTCATCAGTAATCTGGAAGTCCGGGTTAGCTTCGTTAAAAGCTGCAAGCTGTTGCTCGCGTAGTTCAAGTTCGGTTAGCTGGTGTGCTTCTTTAGACACCTGACTAACTCGTTCACCAAACTTACCCGCTTCTTCTTGTTCTAGCGAATTCATCTTTTGACGCCACGCTTCAGGGTCTTGCGTACGAAGCTCTTCAAGTTCGGCTTTATCACCTACACTTAAAGTTTTCATATAGTCAGCGCGCCAGGCTTCTGACATTTTATCTTTTTCAGCGGCAAGTTTTTTATTTTCTTGACTTACACGTGTAAATGAAGCCTGTGTGTCACGGCGCTGTTTTTCTAATTTAGCTGCGTATAGCACAGACTCATCTGCCTCAACGCCTTCAGGCAATTGCATAGTGCCGTTGTCGTCGAACGTGGCTTTAGATACCAGCTCATTAACTTTTTGTGCGAATGAAGGAGTGTCAGCTTTATCTGAAGTACTCATGTTTGTTACCTCTTAGTTAGGTTGAAAAGTTTTTCTTATATAAATATACTAAAAATATTTCTCAATGTACAATTTTTTTGTTATAATATTTAATATATTACGATAGGAGCAAACAAATGGCTGTACATACTTTCTCGACTCAAAGTGTAAAGAAACCTGAAGACACACAACTAATTGAAGATATTAAAGAGTATTGCGACAAGCATAAACTAAACTTCAGCCAGATTGTAATAGCGCTGCTACGCGAAGAATTTACGGAGAAGTTAGATGGAAGATAAAATTAAATATAAAGTTATATCGCTGTTGGAGCAAGATACTCCACCTAGGGATATTTCAGACCAGCTTGACGTTAGTTATTCTTCCGTAATACGCGTTAGAGGAGAGTTGGAAAGAGCTAAAGAAAACGGAACTATATCGCAGCTTATTGACAGCGACAAACTATTGCTAGAGAAAGTAGGTGAAGAGCTGGGTTTACAAGAGTCCGCTGATACTTTAGCTAAAGGTATGGATGGCTTAGAAAGGCTTAGCACAGAACTACAGAAAACAGCCCTTATGCTTAACACTCGTATTAATTCACTGCTTATGGCTGTAGAACATCCATCAGAGCTTCAAGTATATGCGAGCGTATTGTGTGACTTGCAGAAAGCGTTTATTAATACTAATGCGGTACAAGTAAACGTACAGAATAATATAGGTAATGACAACGCGCCTAAGTATACGCAGTTTTTGAGTGACAAACCAGGAGGTCACTAATGAGCTTAGCTATTACAGAAGAGCAGTTTAATGAGTTATACCCAGATATGATGGGTTATTATGACTTCTTTAACGAGCCGCCACCTGCAGACATATCAAACGAAGAGTTTGAAACGCGGTACCTTAGCTCAAAGCTGTGGCGACTTAACAATTGCTATACTATTATAGGTAAAGACGGCAACCCATGTACGTTTAAAATGAATTACGCTCAGCATGTAGTATATGCACGTACGCGCCAACACCCAAGAATCGTAATATTAAAGTCACGACAGCAAGGTATATCAACATTTTGGCTAGTATCGTATTTCGATGACGCTGTATTCTGCCCGTTTTTAAACCTAGGTCTTATGGCACAAGGTACGGATGAGGCATCTACGCTACTGGAAAGAACGAAGTTTTTGTGGGACACGCTTGATGACAGTGTAAAGCAGTTTATAGGCGTTTCACTAGACAAAGATAACTCTAAACAGTTCTCATTTTCTAACAAATCCACTATATTTATTCGTGTATCGTTCCGTTCTACTACATTGCAGCGCTTACACGTGTCAGAATTTGGTAAAATAGCTAATCAATATCCTAAACGAGCTAAAGAAGTTAAAACAGGTACGCTACAGGCGCTAGGTAAAGGCCAAACGGGTGTTATTGAGTCAACAGCTGAAGGCAGAAACGCATTTAAGACAATGTGGGATGACTCAGTAGCAGCTTTAGAGTCAGGTCAAATGACACCTAAAGACTTTTATCCTATATTCTTATCCTGGCTTAACGACCCAGACTGTAATATTGAGGTTGACCAGACGGAAGACGCTGAAGCGACAAAGTATTTTGCAGAGCTTGAAGAAAAGCTAAACATTAAGCTCACGCGTACACAAAAGAACTTCTGGATAACGCAGCGAAGAGAGTTAGGCGGCGATATATTCCAAGAGTACCCAGCTACGCCTGAAGAGGCATTCACAGCATCGCGTGATGGTACATGGTACGCTAAGAGCTTTAACGAAAACGTAGTACGTGGCAAGAAGTGGCGACCTAATGTACACGACGCAAACTTACCGGTGGATGTGTATTTAGACTTAGGTGTGGATGACTACTTCGTACTTGTATTCAATCAGTGGCACCGCGGTGAGTGGCGTATAATTAAAGAGTACTTTAACAATGGCATGGGCTTAACACATTACTTAGATTACATAAAAGATTGTGGCTATGATGTAAGAGCTCTGCGTTTCCCGCACGATATAGAAGTAAGAGAATTAGGTAACTCAAGCAGTAGCGGCCACGCAAAAACACGTATGGACATAGTACGCGAATACAAACGGGAGCATGGGTTAAGCTGGAGACTCGACACGCTACCTAGACAGTCAATTGACCACGGTATAGAGTGCGTACGCCGCATACTACCTCATTTAGTTATGGATTCAAGCTGTGCTTACTTGCGTGAGTGCATGCTAAACTACTCGAAAGCCTGGGACGAAAAGCTACAAGTATGGTTGCCGCGTCCTGTACACGATGAATTCTCACATGGAGCAGACGCCATAAGACAAATCGCAGCTAACACAATCGAACTACTATCGCAGCACGAGTCAAAAGCAGAACGCTATGCTCGCGCCAATCAATCTAGACGCAGACAATCAGGGTATGATATATGACCATTAATCAAAGAGAGCTAATTGTAGCAGTAGACCCATACGGTAACATCGGAACTAAAGGTAGACTAGGTTTTGACGAGCCTAGAGACATGTCGTGGTTTAAGTGGTACACAACAGGTAAAACAGTAGTTGCAGGCAGAAAGACAGCAATGTCAATCGGATGGCATCCTCAACGTAACCCACAACCTCTACCTGGCCGTAAACTAATAGTATTATCACGTAAGAACGCCCGCCTCGAAGACGTCTTAATGCTAGACGAAAGCTTGTGCTTTATTGGCGGCGCTGAAATTTATGACCAAGTTTTACCGCATGTACACCGTGCAGTAGTGACTCACATTGAAACTATAATACACGACCCTGACTCGAAGTTTAATACGGGCTACTTAGTTAAACGCTTTGATAAGTGGGTAACCGTAGCTTCCTGGGAATCTGCACGTATTACCATATATGAACAAATCAAAAGATAGCACCATGAGAGGCACATAGGAAGTGCCTATTTTATTCGGGGCCTTGTAATAAATTTAATAAACATACTGAACATAGCAAGAAGAAAGGGCTGATAAGACATTTTAATAAATTTAATAAACATACTGAACATGGCCACAGCATAAACCTACACTTTCTGTCGACAAGTGCTAGCCCGGCTGGCCCCAGGGGCGTAGAGAAGTAAAGAAGCGCGCACATCTGGAAGTACAGACGTCTAAACACTTACACACCTATACATATAAACATCTGAACACTTACACACCTAAACATATAGAAGTCTAGACACTTAGAAGTATAGAAGCTAAGACATACATAACTAAATAGTATATACTTATAACTAAACAATCTATAAAAAGTATTGACAAACTAATAATAACATGTTACACGCGTGCGCACATTAAATAAATAGTTGCTTATCAGTAAAACGAATTGATAGTGATTTATTAATCTGTTTAAACTGTTGTACTAAATTCAAATTAGTTACTATTATTTAATTATCAACTAAACAATATAAGTGAATAACAAAATGACTTTAAAAGACTTTGTAACAATAGCAAGAGCTCATCAAACAATTGTCTGTAAATTTACAGACAATGATGTAGTAGAGCAATCATTTGAACTAATGCGATATGCTTATAATAGCTTGTCTGCAGAAGACAAAGACATAGTAAATGTGCTTTGTGACGCAAGATTGACTGACTTACTTTAAATAATAGTTTACATTGCAGATAGTACTTAGTATAATGAGTGCTATCGACAATATTAACTAATACAAGTGAGTATTAACATGCAAATCAAAAAACAATTTGAAGAACTTTATGCAATCTTAGATGAAAATAAGAATCGTAAAGTAAGTACTATATTGCCTCAACTTATTGAGCTAATGTCTCGTAAGTCTGCAGGCGGTGCTAATGGTAAAACTTTCATTAAAAATGATGATGGCGAGGTAGTAGCGATATTCTGTTACTATCACAAGAAGTGGGAGTTATTGTCTGAAGTAGAGTTCGGCAAGAAAACTAATACAGCGAGTGGCTATAACACTATGTGTAAGGAAGGTGTGTCTGCTTGGACTAAAGCGAATCGTGCGAAGAAGAAAGCTGAGGATGATGTGTTAGCTAAAGTAATGGCGAAGCAACTCGCACCTGAAGACGTCGCTGACTATCTTGAAGACTTAGTGGCAGAATCTAAAGTAATTGTGCCTAGAGCTGATGGATTAGGCTTTGACACTCTTGAAGAAGTGATGCAACATATCTAAAGTAGTTGAGGCTGCTCTGATACCTTCAAAGTGGCCTACTTATTAGTATGTTTAATCTTTAAAATACATATAAAATCTTATAATACAAATTATATATAAAATATTTACCCTATATAAAATATATATTTACTTGAAAATTGTATTATAGGATTTTATATTATACTAAGAGCTTCTTTACAAACAGGTAAGCAATATTATGCAGTGCTATGCATTATACTAAGAGCTTCTTTACAAACAGGTAAGAGCAAAATGCTATACATTGCTATGCAAATGCTATACATTGCTATGAAGTGTTATACAAGCTAAAATTAAAATAATATTGTACATTATCAAAAATGTGTTATACAATGATATTAATTTAACAACAAGGTACTAATTATGCTTAACGCAACTGAATTCCACATTTGTTCTACAGATGAAGACACTTATGAAGACTTACTGTGCCATACTAATGCTTTAGGTACGCCCGATAGGTTTGTTATGACGTCTGAAGACTATCAAGACTTAGATGAACAACTTAAAAGTGTTATTGAGGTAGAAAACGATTATGTGTGAATATCTCATTGTTCCGTTTATATTACTCGCAGTACAACTATTAGTTATGTCAATTGGAGGTAAAATAAAATGTCTCATACACAAAATATTATCAGATTACTTAGAGCGTTGATTTGCGAGCACCACAGGCACTTGACTATTTCGCCATTGCGTAGTGAGCGTTCTTACTGTCGAATTATTAGTTGCTTGGAGTGGTATCGTAAGCAAGTTGCTTGTAAAACTATAAAGCTGTCTGTCGCCGATTTGCGTGGCTATCAAAAGCAGTTACAGGCTGCTACTGACGAGAGTTGTAAGGTTGCGAACTATACTACTTACGCTTTTAGTTTTATGTTTGCACGGCATACTTTACTTGACATTATGATGGAGGTTTAACATGGCTTTACATTTATCTGCTGAAGACTTAACAGCTCTAGACGCGTGCGACGCAGGTCGTGCTAGATTTATTTCGTTTCACTGTTATTGTGAGGCTACTGAAAAGCACAACATTGCTGACATGGTTTATCGCTATCCTGACATTCATGACTTTGCTTGGCTTGTTAATAAGATTGTTGACACTGACAGACGCGACCGCTTTTGGCGTGACGTTGCTATTAAATGTGTGCAGCACAAAGACTTTAAGTGTGATGTGTATAAACTAAAGTTGGTTAACTTGCTTAGTCAGCATCCTAAAGACTGGCAACCCAATGAAAAGCTTATGCTACTAAACGAGCTTAGCGACGAATGGGGATTTACTTATATCAACACCATACCGCAGCAACACTATAGCTTAGTTAAATTTGTGTTGCTTAACATTTTACCGACAGAAATACCAGTAATTGCTAAGCCACTACTTGAAGACTTGTTTAATGAAGACGACTGTTATACAGGATTACCAGAATGAAACATAAAATAGGTGACATTGTAATTGCAAATACAGACATAGGGCAAGAGGCTACAGGCGACACACCAGCCTTTCAGTTTTGTGTTGAAGGTCAGCAGTTAATAGTTAAGAAATGTTTTCCCGCAAAAGACTATCCTAAACATGGCGTTGATAGTTATTTAGTTCAAGACATTGACGGCGCCTATGGTGAATTTTTTATTGATTGCTCAGAACTTTATTAAGAGGATTACCAGAATGAAACTTATTGGACTTTTAGCTTTGTTAGTTGCGCTATTTATTGTGCTTGACGAGGCAGTAAAACCTATGCTACCTACAACTTATCAACCTGGTCAGTCATGCGCACTAGGCTCTATGCGTGTCATAATACTCGTGACTAGCCGCAGCCTTACAGGTAACGAACTTTATAAAGTTTACAACGGTACACATACAATGTGGACAACTAAAACCTCACTTAAGGAGTGTAAATAATGAAAGCACTAGTATTTTGTTTAATTATAACTAATTTAATACAACTTATTTGTTTAATCGCATATCGTGTAGACTACGGTTCAATAGGTGAACACAAACGACTGTGCGAGCAAATGTTAGAAAAAGGTAACGCACCTAGAAATGTTAAGTGTGTGCTAGCAAAAGAAGTATTTGTTCCAGAGGAGGTCTAAGTATAGCAAAAAGTTATAAGAAAAAGTTGTACAAAGTGTTAGAAACGAATTATTATTAATATACAAAATCAATTGTATCAATCAAAACAGTGGAGAATATCTCATGGCTACTATTAAAAAAGCTTATCAACCTATCTTTGAAGTACTTAACGCAAACTTAGACGCACAAGTGTCTGACGTAATCGAGCAACTAACTGCACTAGCATCAGCTAAGACTGGAGGTGGCGGTGGTAAAGCTACTAACTTCCATAAGCTTGAAGACGGTACTGTTGCAGGCATTAAGTGTTACTACCACGGTTTGTGGATGGACCCTCGCGTAGTAGAGTTCGGTAATAAAACATCAAGCCCTACTGGTCTTAACAACATGTGTAAGGACGGCGTTAACAAGTGGACTAAGCAAGACCGCGCAACTAAGAACTTGCAGCAAGAAATTTTGGCTGAGGTTATGTCAGGTGACATCGCACCAGAAGATATTGCAACAGTTCAAGAAGAACGTGAAGCAGCAATTAAAGCAGTTATTCCTCGTGAAGATGGCTACGGGTTCGCCACTCTAGAAGAAATGCTTGCTGACTCTGAAGAGCGTGGACTTGCTGTAGCGTAAGCTTCCCATACCATGCCTGCTTTCGAGCGGGCTTTTTTACCACTAGGGAGTACATATAAAATGTCTAAGCATATCGCATTTAGTTTAACAGTCATAGTCAGCGTTTTGTATTGCTTGTTTGTAGTTGCCATGATAAGCGCCATGTTATACGTTGCATTTTGGGACTTACTATGGACAAGCTAAATACTACCTATAATTTAATAATGCTAGAGCTATTAGACAAACTCACTGTAGATGAGATACTAATACAAAACGGCATAACTCATTTAAAGCTGCGCAGATGGATTCACAGGAATAGAAAGCAACAATACGATGTCACAGAAGGCTTAGCTCAAGACATCCTTGTAGAAGCTTTAACACCTACTGAAGCACGGCGTAAATACTTTTTAACCAGTGCAGACATACAAAAAGTGTTTTATGCTAATCACGTTAAGCAAGCTAAGGTAAGTAAAAACATGGTTAAATTGTACCACGAAAAAGGTTTTACTATGCAAGAGATTGCTAGCCTTTTAGGTTGTTCTTATGCTCGTATTAGTCAAATTTTAAGAGAGCTTGATTTGAACACAACTCGCAAGAAACGAATAGTACTAAAAGAACACCAGAGAGAGGAAATCAAAGAGCTTGTTAAGACTATGCCGCAAAAAGACGTAGCTAAGAAGTATGGTATAGCTGCTCAAACAGTTAGTAATATTGTAAACAATAGGAGATAACATGCAAGAGTATATAGACGCAGGTTGGCATACTGTTCCACTAACGGGTAAGCTGGAACGACAATCTGATGGTGCTAAAACTATACCAGTGTTCCCTAAAGATTGGAAAGCAAAGTATAACAAAGAGTTTAACACTAAAAACACAGGCTTAGGTGGTGCTATGACAGGCGAAGTGTCTGGTATAATAGCAATAGACTGTGACAACGCTGTGACGTGGGAGTTGTTTAAAGCACTTGACCCAGACTATAAGTTTGTATTCTTATCTAAAGGTAAAGGTTACCCGGCTGGTACTCTTATCTATAGGTATGACGCAGACTTGTCCGAGAGCTTTAGTATAAACAACGGTGAACTGGCTTTAGACTTCTATAGTGACTTAGGCTTTATATATTTAGCTACTAAAGAAAATAAAACTAAAGTGACTTTACAAGCACCACTACCTGAGCTTAGGCCTGCTCCTGACGGTGTTAAGGTTTTAATAAAGCAACTTTTAGCTTCAACTAAAACTTTACCAGTTAACGAAGAGCGTAAGCAAAACATTAATATCATGACTGCTCAATGCTTAGAGCCTTTAGTAAAACAGTTTGTTGACACTAAAACTTTCATGACAGGTTTGTTTAAAATAATCACACCTAAAGACTTTAGAAACTTAACTGAGTATGTCGAGCAAGGTTATTTACATCCTAACAATGTACCAGCAGGTAGAGGTAGTGAATACCTTATGAAAGTGTCTGCTATACTTGGCGCTGATATTTCAATTAAAGAAGAGCTATATATAAATGCAATGAATCAAATTAACTTACTGTTTGATGACCCTATTGCACCAAAGCGGTTAGATTCTACTATAACTGACCCTATGATTGAAGGCAAGTCTTGCATTAACGGTAAACCTATATGGCAGTACGACGACAACTGGAGTCAGTTTAGACTTATACTTCGAGGCAAGCGACAAACTAATTTAGAGCTAGCCTTTGATGACTTACGTAATACTTATTATGTTGTAAATGCTATCGACCATCAAATTAAAACCTTTAACCGTGACGCTGAATTAATGGCTTACATAGAAGCTGCTGCAGTTGACTCACCGAAAAAGATTGAGGTTAAGAGGTCTCTACCTATAGTTAACGTTGGCTCGTTTCCTAACAAAGCTTTTGGCTTTAATGAAAGTGATGACCCTACAGCACGAATGCTAAACACTTTTGTTCAAACACCTGAGCTACTTATATTTAATAATCCTGACGCCTACATGGACAGGTATAAGCCTCCTGTAACTATACTAAAGTATTTTAAGACACTTGTACCAGACGACAAGATGCGAAATTACTTACTGCAGTTTGTTAAGACTAAGCTAAGTACTTTTAACTACAGTCCAGTAATACTATACTTTATGGGCAAGCACGGCTCTGGTAAAGATTTGTTTGTAGGTTTATTAGAAAGTATACTTGGTAACGTAAGCAGGCCGACCACAAAAGAGTTTCTAGAAATGTTTAACGCTTGGATGTTAGACAACTACTTTGTACAGCTCGATGAATACGGTAATCAGCTTGCAACTGTTAGAGAGCGTGAAGAAGCGCTAGGTAAAATTAAAGCTTATACAGGTAAGCAACAAGTTCAAATACGACAAATGCGAACAGACAGCTTTACTTATAAACACAACGTTACTTTTATTATGACAGCTAACAAAAACCCATTAATGCTAGAAGAAGGTGACCGACGTATTGCATTCTTTGAAACGCCTAATGTACTTGCTGAAGCTGATTGGGTATTAGAAAGCGGTGGCGTGGCAGAAGTATACCTACGCATACAGAAAGAGCTAAAAGACTTTTGCTATTACTTAGCCACTGAAGTTGAAATGCTAAATGCTTCAGACTATGTTAAGCCGCCTGAATCTGGTGACAAGCGAGAGCTAATTGCACAAAGCATGTATGCAGCACAACGTATAGCTTATTGTATTAAAAATAACATGCGTAAGCACTTAATGAACTTAGCTGAAGAGTTAGAGTTAGACTCAGTAGCGGCTAATGTAAAAAGTAATGACCTTACTACAGATGATTTAAAAGACTTATACTTTGAGTTAACTGATGGTAACGGTAAAGAAAGAAACTTAATGAAAACACTGCGTGGCGAAGGCATATCACTACAGCCTTCTACTAAAGACGATAGAAAAATTTATAGGGTTCACTTTAAGACTGAGCCTATGTTTGAACAAGAGGACTAACTTATGGAATACTATACTTTAATAGTTACTTTATTCTGTGCAATTGTGTGGTTTAGAGGTACTTATCATAGTAATGCTGTAGAAAGAATAGAAGGCGAGATATGCTTTAAAGCGCTCTTTTTACCTGCTTTCTTTTGTTTTGCTTATGAACTTGTAAGGTGGGCACTGCTATGACAGTTCTAGACACACTTAAAAGCTTTTTAGCAGACGAAGACGCTTGGAACATGTACGTGACAGGTCCAGCAGGTAGCGGTAAAACTACTGACTTAAGATACAGCTTAGAGTATTGCATAGAAAATGACATACCTCATGTAGTGTGTGCATTTACTCATAAAGCTTGTGGCATACTTCGTACTAAGCTACCGCCTAAAGCAGTTGTAATGACAATGCACAGCTTTCTTAAAAAGTGTCCAACTATAAACCAAGACGCTACTAATGTTAATCACGTTAATAGTAACTTACAAGTTGGTACAGTAAAAGACCGACCTAAAATAGTCTTTGTTGATGAGTATTCAATGGTTGGTGAAAAAGATTGGGAAGACTTAGGTTTACTGCAAGACCCTAATTACGAGGGTAAGCCTGAAATGAAAGTTGTATGGGTAGGTGACAATAATCAATTACCTCCTGTAGGCGACCAAATAGCTGTTAGACCTGAAGGCAAGTACCAAGTAAAGCTAACTAAAATATACCGCAATGACAACCCTTTGCAGCAGCCGTTAAATGCTTTAATTAGTTACATCGCAGGTAAGCAGCCTAAGCCTTTACAACCTCAGCCAAACTACTTTGAACGTAACATAGATATTGTTAAAGGTTATTGCAATAGTGAAGGTGACTCAGTTGTATTAGCTTACACTAATAAAAATGTACAAGCCTTAAATGAACGCATACATAAACTGTTAACAGGTAGAGACGAAGTACAAGCCGGCGATGAAGTGTTTAGCCCTTCTACACAAAAGTTTTATACTTTTAATCGCTGGGTTGAGCCTGACGAAATTACTTATATTGACATGAACTGGACTGACCCGCTTCACTTAGACAGCAAATATAAAACACTTGAGCACTTAATAAATGAAGACTTGTGTAGGTTTGCTGAGTTAACCACTGAAGAAGGTGACGTCGTAGTGCACGCAGTAATATTTGGCCACTACGACTTTAAGCAATCTAGAGAGCTACTTGAGGTAGAAGCAGTAGAAGCTAATAGAAATATAGAAGAGGCTAATCCTGGATTTAAGGCTTCGTCGTGGTCTAAGGCTCATCCTAAGAACAAATTATCGCGTAAAAGGGCTAAAGCTTGGCGTAGTTGTTTAAGCTTCAAGGATTGTGTTCTGTGCATCGATTTTGCTCATGCCATGACCGTACACAAAAGTCAAGGGTCTACTTACGATAACGTGTTTATTGATATGAACGACATTTTTAAAGTAGCTGACAAAGACATAAAAATGTACTTTAAGCTAGTATATGTGGGCATTAGCCGAGCGAGGTTTTATGTGGGCACCAATTAGACTTTTCTGGCCAAAGAAACCTGCGCCTACTTGGTTAATAAAAAGTAGCAATAGCAAAGTAATACCTGTACACAACGCTTTTGGTCTTGTGTGGAAGTGGAAAGGCATTTATATGGTTGTTTGCTCTGGTCGGTCTTTTATACTCCTAAGAGGTAACGGCTTATCAACAACTATTGATGTGCAAAAGTTTAAAATTTTAATTCATTGGTGATTTATGTCTGAACAAACTGATATTTGTGTTACGCTAGCAATTTGCTACCTTATCCACAATAACAACCCAACAAAAGTTAAAGAGTGCGCTAAAAGATTAGTAGCGCTAGAGCAAAATAATGCTTATTTTTTAAAGCAGTTTATTAGCTTAAATGACATGTCGGTTGTAGCAGTAATGAATAACATTTTGGAATAATATATAGCTTTTTGTTATTTCCGAAAGTCTTGTTTTATATTAATATATACACATACGAAAACAACGGAGTTCACAGTATGACACGCATTAATTGTGTAGACGTAACATTATTAACTGACCAGCACTTATTTATTGAATATCGCGAAATTACACGCGTTCGTTCACTAGCTCGCCCTCTTAAAAACTACGGCGAGTATACTCTTGGTACTGGTCATGTTAAATTTTTCTATAACAAATCCAAATACCTCCACCAGCGTCTTATTGACTTACAAGCCGAAATGGATAAGCGCGCTATATGGAATTATACGCATAAAGACTATGGCGAGCACGCAGCCGGTCTTAACGAAAACTGGGTTCCACCACGCGAAGCGCAATTAGCTAATGCTATTCGCCTTAACTCTAAACTTCTCGAGCAGCCTGGCTTTTATAAGTATTATGGCAAGCCCGTTGACAAAACTTTTTACACTAAACTTTTAGGAGCAATCTAATGGCAGATGTATGTATTGATATAGAAACTCTTGGTACTAATGTAGACAGTCAAATTATTCAAGTAGGCGCGTGTGTATTTGACCCTACTGAAGACATAATAGTTGAAGAAACTTTTTGTAGTAACGTTAGACTAGACAACGATGCGCATATTAATGCTACTCCTGGCACTATTCGCTTTTGGTGTATAACAGTTGCAGACAACCCAGCAATGCTAGATGTGCTAAATAACTCTCACGGAGTACCAATGGAGACTGTTTTAACTTTACTACGCAGTTATTGTGTAAGACACAACGTACAAAACGTATGGGCTAACGGAACAAAGTTTGACATAGCTATGTTAGAATACCAATTTAAAGCACACGGCGTACGTATACCTTGGAACTTTAATTCTGACCGTTGTATGCGTACACTTAGAGCTTACAACCCTAACCATGAATATTGCGTAGCTGAAGCTAATAAATATCCTTTGCCTGGTTTAGGTGCGCATGATGCATTAACAGACGCGGTATGGCAAGCTAGGTATATTCAATTAGCGCTAAGCAGTATGAATGAGCAAGGATTGAAAAATATTTAAAAATTATGTGTACATTTTAAAAATTACGTCATATAATTATATTACTGAATAGCAATGACGTTGTTCAGTTAACACAAACCTAAACAAAGAGTACATTAAAATGGCAAAAATAAAACCAGTAGCATTCAAAACACCAAAAGCTTCACTTTTATGGGCAACTATTGACGGCGAAGGTAAAGAAAACCTTTCAGGTCAAATGAAATACGTAGTTACAGCTGTTGTTCCTGAAAATTCTGAGATTGTTGAGTCTATCAAAGCGTTTTGGAAAACTAATAAGCCTACCGGCTTTAAAGACGTTAAGAAAGACGAAAAGAATCCTAAAGGCTACAAGTCACTTGGTATATACCCTCACACTGTTAAAACCGACGAAGTTGACGAAGACGGCGATGCAATCTACGAAACTGTAGAAGGTATGGTTGAATTACGTTTTTCTACAGACGTAACATGGCCTGACGGTAAACCAAAAGTTATTACTATTTACAATGCTAAAGGTAATAAAGTTCAACTACCTGAAGACACTAAAATCGGTAATGACACTATCGGTAAAGTAGCAGGCGCTATGGGCTTGTACACTGTTGAAAAGAACAATAAAGTTCTAGATGCAGGTGTAACCTTATACTTAAACGGCATTCAAATCCTTAAACTTGTTGAATACACTGCAGACGACGGCTTTGAAGCTGACGACAGTGAAGAAGACGGCTTTACAGGTGATGAAGGCTGGGACGGTGCAGAAAACAGCTCAACAGAAGAGCCTAAAGCTAAAACCAAACTTTAACATTTAACATCGCTGGCATACCGATTAATGTATGCCTTATACTAACTTGTCAACGGAGACAAAAACAATGAATAGCATCAACTTACTTCTATCTGATAACCCTAACTTTAAATTTGTTACGGTTACTTTCCCTGATAACCCTAAGTCTTACACCTACAAAACCTTTTTTGACGTTGAACCTGAAGACATTGCTGTAGTTAAAACGCCTAACGGTGAATTTAAATGCGTTACTGTTGTTACTGTTACACCTGCCGCTGAGTGCGACTTAAACGTTCAGTTTCACGTTAAATGGTTAGTTCAAGTAATTGACCGCGAACCCTATCGTAAAGCTAAAGAAGTAGAAGCTAAATTACAGGCTGAACTAAACAAAGTAGCTGCTAAAAAGCAACGCGACGAAGCAATGTCTATGCTCGAGTCTAACCTAGGTCAAGCAGTTTTAACTAACTTAAAGGGGCTAGTAAGACTATGAAACAACCAAGTAATTTTATTGTAGTGGCTGTGACTTCTAAGTCGCAATCAAAGCTTAACGAGCTAATTGACAAATACGATGCGCAAGGTTTTAAAGTAATTCATAAGCGTACTGGCTTGCCGTATAACGGCGTACTAATTTGCACTAAGGATTAATCATGAAAGTACCATTTCGTATTGTAACAATGCAAGAGCTAACAACAGCCACTAACTTTGCGCATAAAGTAGCGTGTGACACTGAAACAATGGGTTTATACGGTAAGATTAGATTGTTTCAAGTGTTCCAACGTGATTGGGATGAAGTGTTAATAGTAGACACACCAAGTCATTTAGAAGTAGTTGCGTACTTAGCTAAAGCTGATTCAATTTGGCACAACGCGCACTATGACTTTACTACTATAGCGCCACGCTTTGCACCTAAAAAGTTTGCAGACACTTTCTTAATGTCACGCTTAGCCGAGCCGCAGTACCAAGAGTACTCTCTTGACGCTTGTATGGAACGTGCGCTAGGCTTTGACCCTTACGCTGAGCAAGGATTGGATAAGAAAGCATTGCAAAAGTCTAACTGGTCTAAACCATTAACTAATGACCAGTATCTATATGCGGCTACAGACGTTTATTATTTATTTGAAGTTTATGACCGCTGCACACCTGCGTTAGAGACAGAAGCATACAGACTTGATATATTATCATTACTTGAAGCTATTGACTTCCAGTGCAATGGTATGGCTGTACAAGACCACCGTATTTATGAAGAGTATGTAAACTGTATTAAAAAGCTTAAAAATATTGAGTGGCAAACTTCAGGTGTAGGTTGGCATTTCGAGCACGGCGGTCACAGCATACCTATGCCATTTAACCCTCGCTCTGCTCCACAAACTAAAGCAGCTCTAGGCCTTGAGTCTAGCTCTAAAGACGTATTAGCAGAAGCCGCAGTTATACAAGGTAATAAAGAAGCAGCTAATGTTACAACTGCACGCTCTTTAATGAAGCTTATCGGCTTTCTAGAAAAGTATGAAAAAGGTGAAAGGTTATACGGTAAATTTAAGCCGTCTGCACGTTCTGGTCGCTTTACGTCTGACGATGAAAACTTGCAACAAATACCTAGAGCATTAAAGACAGTGTTTGGTGCACCTCCTGGCCGTATATTAGTTTTTGCCGATTACGCGCAGCTAGAACTACGTACAATTTGTGCCATAGTTGGTGTATCAGTAATGGAAACCTTATTCCGCGAAGGTAAAGATTTGCATGGCTACGTAGCTGAAATGCTGTTCGGTGAAAACTATGAAAAGTCTGACCGCCAGGTTACTAAAACGTATAACTTTAACTTGTTATATGGCGGCTCTGTAGGTATGGTACTTAGCATACTACTTACTTATGGCCAATACGTTGAACCACGTCAAGCTGCACGACACAAGCAAAAATGGCTAAACTTGTTTAAAGAACTGAATAAGTGGCAGCAGGAGTGTATAGCAAAGTGGCGTAAAGGTAAACTAAATTCTACGCCGTTTGGTCGAGCTTACAAAGCTAAGCTAATGACTGACTTCATGAACATTATGAACCAAGGCGCAGGTGCTGAAGTTGCTAAGCTAGCCTTAGTTTATTTACAACGCAAGCTTAGAGCAAACCCAAAATATGACGCTGTGCTATGTAACTTTGTGCACGATTCGTTTATAATAGAGTGTCCGGATGACCCAGCAATTTATCAACCTGTAGGTGTATTGTTAGCGGAGTGTATGCAAGATGCATGGTTCCAAATGAGCAAGAACTTTAAAATTAAAGACTTGCCTATGCCTGTAGACGTTAAAGTAGGTAACAACTGGGGCGACCTAGAAAACGACAAAAACGTGGATTGGGAATTTACACTTGAACCGTACAAGATGTTAGGAGCAGAATAATGCAACAGTTTGAAAAAGATTACGCAAACTTAGTAAGCGAAGTATATCGTACAGGCGATGAGCGTCAGACACGTAATGCAAAAACTAGGTCTTTATTTGGCATGCAGCTAAAAATTGACACACGTGACCACTATCGTTTAGCTTTGATTCAAGGTCGTAAAATGTACCCTACCGGTGTTTTAGGTGAGCTTGCAGCAATACTTCGTAAGCCTAAGTCAATAGACGACTTTGAAGCCTGGGGTTGTAATTACTGGAAGAAATGGGCAAAGCTTGACGGTTCTATTAATGTAGACTACGGCAATGCGTGGCATGAAGGAGACCAAATAGAACACCTAAAGTATTGTTTAGCTAAAGACCCTTATGACCGTCGTATGCTAATTAATGCTTGGCGTCCCGAGCGTTTAAATGACTTAAATTTGCCGTGCTGTCACTACGCATACCAGTTCCATGTAACCACAAATGGTTACTTAAACATGGTATGGATTCAACGCTCTGTCGACATGATGATTGGTCTGCCTAGCGATATTCTATTTGCTCACGCATGGTTGATTGCAATAGCTAATGAATTCGGTTATAAAACTGGCGTCATTACTATGCAGCTTGGTGATTGCCATATTTATGAGCAACATTATAAAGAATTGCAACCCTCTTCAAATCTAACTGCAGTTGAGAGGTATTTACAAGAAGTTGAGATTAGAGCTAACTGTTGTGAGGCTGAACCTCATTACGTCTACACTGCACCTGAAGGTAAAAACTTTTTAAAATTTGACCCTAGAGACTTGTTAATTAGTAAATACAAGCAAGGCCCGAAATTAAACTTGGAGTTATACTCATGAACAACGAAACACTTGGACTACCTGGAGTATATAAGCGCGTAGGTATTTGGAATGACCGCAGATACCCTCGCATATTAAATATAACTTTACTTTGTAAGTTACTGCGTGAAGAGTTAAAAGAATGGTACGACTCTGAGCAAGAAGTGCACCAACTTGATGCAATCTGCGATATTATTTATGTTGCTCTTGGAGGCTTATGGAAGTCTAACACAGACGAACAAATGCAACACGACATGCAGTTTGGTCATTCACTTTGCTTTGATTTAATGCGAGCTAATGCATTAGGTCCAATGTATTTAATTAGCGGTGTTATTGATGCTATTGAGCACGACGCAGACTTTCCTGCAACTGTAGGCGCGTTTGCTATTATACACCTTGCTTTAATTGAAGCACAAACTACACTTAATTTATCACTTGAGCAAGTATATGAGGCGTGTTTTATTGTTTGTGACAGTAATGACACTAAGTCTGTGCCTAAAGATACGGTTGACCCAAGCGTCAAAGCTAACATCGACAAAGGTCATTTCTTTGTTGCACCTGAACCACGTTTAAATGCTTTATTGGAGAAGCGTCATGGATAAGCAACTAGTAAAATATGTAATGGGCGAAGCAGCTAAATCTAATGTTGAAAAGCGTCAAGTAGGTGCGTTAATTATTGCGCATCATGAAGACGGTAGCTGGTCAATAGTAGGTCGTGGCTATAACACAGAAGACATACACGCAGAAGCTATGGCATGTGAAGACTTGTTTAATAGTGAATATGTCAAGCCTGAAACAAGCACTTTAACTTGCTACGTGACTCATCCGCCTTGCCCTAACTGTGCTACATTATTAGCTGAGCATGGCGTAAGTAATACAGAAGTTGTAGAAGCGTTTATGAAGTTCGATGGCGACAAAACTCGCTACGACTTAGTAGACCCTAAGTTTATGACTCACTGCTACGAAATAGACCTACCTAAAATAGATAGCAGTGTAAACCGACTTTTACATAACTTACGTCATTGGCAACGCGAACCTAACAATAAAGTCTTTTTAATTCAAATACTACTGGCTTATTACGAATGTAATCTACTTGAGTTAGAAAAAGACTTAGCTGAAGTATTAACTTTTGGTGCGCGTAAGTACAAACCTAACAACTGGCGTAATTGTAATGACACAGGTCGTTATTTAGCTGCGGCTATTCGCCACGGTCGCGCAATTATAGAAGGTGAGTCTACAGATTCTGAGTCTAATTTAAAACATAAAGCACACCTTGCAACTAATCTTATGTTTTTATTTTGTTTGGGGTATAACTCATGAGTATTAAAATTAACAATGAAGGTATTCGTATTCGTCCGTCTGCTGTTGAGTCTTTTTATTCTTGTCCGTACGCTTGGGGTAAGAATTTCTTAGAAGGTTCAAGTTCTATTCCTAATAGTCGTGCGGCAATTGGTACTGCAATACATGCAGGTATAGAAAATATGTGGAATGAGTCTATTGCTTCAGGTAAAAAAGAAGCGCACTTAGACTCTATGGTAGATGCAGCAATAGACGCGTGGAAAGATGAGACACATGACGGAGTACAATTCGGAAACAACGAAGACAACAACAGCTGTGAGCTTGAAATTGTCAAAGGTACAGAAGCCTTCATTGAAGACATTGTGCCTTTCACCTCAATCCCTAAAGCGGTTGAAACGTTTTATAAGGTGGACATAGACAATCCACTTGTGTCTGAGTTAGGCGGAACAATCGATTACCTTGGCTCAGGCGTTATAGCAGACGTTAAAACTTCTAAGCGCAAGACAGGTCCAGATGGTCACACAGTGCAGCAGTCTATCTATAAATACTTAGCTGAAGCTAACGGCGAAACTATTAACGACAATTTGATACAGCAAGTTGTTTTAACTAAACAGCCTACAGGTGCTATATTACAGCTTGAGCCAGACATTGAACAAGCTAAATATTTAGTTAATGGTATTTTAGACGTTATGGATGTTATAGCTAAAGATATTGTGCCAATTGAAACGCTGCTGCGCCCTAACCCTAAGCACGTATTTTGCAGCGAAAAGTTCTGCGCGCATTATAATACGTGTCCAGCAATTAAAGGTAACTTACAACCTGAAAAAGTAATTCAAAAGGTAGCACTATGAAACCATACGACTATCAAACTGCTTTGGCCAATGACGGCGCTGTTATATTACGCGAGCATATGATGGTCTACTTAGCAATGGAAGAGCGTACAGGAAAGACGCTCACCTCCATATTAATTGCCGAAGCCCTTAATATTTCTAAAGTGTTAGTTATAACCAAAAAGAAAGCATTAGACGGCTGGAAAGAGACATTAGCTAAGTACAAGCCATCAAAAACATTTGACGTAATTAATTATCATCAAGCGCATAAAAAGACTGGTGCTTATGACCTTGTTATACTCGATGAAGCGCATAACTATATATCAAGTTTTCCTAAGCCAGGTTTAATTTGGAAACAGCTAAGGCCTATAACTAAAGATAAGCCTATTATTTATATTAGTGCTACACCACATGCTCAAGGTCCGCAGCAATTGTATCACCAGTTTAAGCTTAGCTCTTGGACACCTTGGTTAAAGTTTACTAATTTTTATAACTGGTTTAGAGTGTTTGGCAAACCTTATACTCGCGAAATTAATGGTATTAACGTGCCACAATATGATAGATGTGAAGCTGAACTAATTACAAATCAAGTCAAGCATTTATTCATAACTAAAACACGTGAAGACCTAGGATTCGAGCACGAGCCAGAAGACGTAGTGCATTATATTGAGTTAGGTCAAGCAACTAAAAATACTTACAACGAATTACTGCAGCACGATTTATGTGAGTTATCTGTAGGTATGCTAGTTTGCGATACTACGTCAAAACTTCGCACTTCACTACATCAAATTGAAGGTGGCACTATTAAGATAGAGGATAAACGCCATGTGTTGGGAAACAATGAGAAAGTCGATTTTATTCTGGATAAATTTGGAGATTCAGAATCGCTTGTCATCATGTACAACTTTCAAGCCGAACTGGAAAAACTTGAAAAGTACTTTAAACGCGCGAGAATACTACAGGCTACAAGTTTTGCAGAAGGTGTTGACCTCAGTAAATATGACAACCTTGTTATCTATTCACAAGACTACTCTACAGCGCGACACACCCAGCGACGAGCGCGACAGGCTAATAAACAGCGTGACAAACCCATACGCGTCCACTACTTACTGTGCAAAAAAGCAATAAGTGACCAGTGCTATAAAACAGTAAGCCTTAATAAAAAGAACTTTGTAGACTCAGTATTTAATAGGAGCAAAATATGAATGTTATGTTAGCCTATAATAAAGTTATAGACCCAGAGCAGCTAACTTACCCAGTTATTGCGTCAGTTAAAGAAGACGGCTATCGTTGTGCAATTGTCAACGGTAAGCCTCAGACCCGCAGCGGTAAACAATTAGCTAATATTTATACGCGCGAATCTCTTGAAGCTTTAGACTTGCCTGAATTAGACGGTGAGCTAATACTGCGTGACTCAAAAAGTTTCAATAGTGTTCAGTCAGCTTTTGGCTCGCATGGAGGTAAACCTAACTTTAGATTTGTTGTGTTCGACTGCTTTGACAAACCTACTCAACCTTATGAGCGTCGCTTTGAACGAGTAGCTAAATGGTTACAACATAACGAACTAGGTGGTAGACTTATATTAGCTCGTAACTTTGTTGTAAACTCGCCTGAAGAACTATGGGAGTTGTTTCACATGGCATTAGATAATGGCGATGAAGGTCTTATTATTCGTGACCCGAAAGGTCCGTACAAAAATGGTCGTTCTACTCTGAAGCAAGGCTGGATGCTCAAGCTAAAGCCACACGAAGATGCTGAAGCAACCATTATTGACGTGCTAGAGCTAATGCATAATGAAGATGCAGGTAATTCAAACAAGCTTGAAAACATGGTACCTGGTAATACGATGGGTGCATTTATGTGTAAGATGCCTTGTGGTAAAACATTTAAGACTGGTACAGGCAAAGGCTTAACTCACAAATTACGAGAAGAGTTTTGGGCTAATCGAAACAAGCTTATAGGCAAGCCTTTGACCTATACTTATCATAAATTAACTGAGGCAGGTATTCCACGCGAGCCTCGTATTAAAGGTATACGGGACTTAAAAGATATAGTAGAGGAGCAGAAATAATGGACTCTTTATTTACACCAGAAGTAATTGAGCAAATACTAGATTTGTTACAAAACGCCACAGACCAGGGCTCAACTGTTGTTATTGTTTGGCTAGTCCTACCACTTTTAGCTAAACTAGTTATTGCTTGCAGCTGGCTTTTAGCTATTCATATGATTATTAAAGCTGTTATAACTGCTCTAACTAAGTACTCACAATTAGAGCTAGACAGATACGAGGCTCAAAATAAGCCTAAAGAAATTAGGTTAAATGAAATTACAATAACCGAAGAAGTAGAGTATGACTTAAAGCACTTTTTAACTAAAATAGTAACACCTAACAGTCTATACTTGCGTAAAAGCGATTTAAACAGATTAAAAAAGGCGTGGACAGAGCATGAGCGAACAGAAAACCCAAAAGAAAATAATTGATTGGCTGCAAAGCAAAGGTTTTTATGTAGTTAAGACAATCACGTGCAATAAAAAAGGCGTGCCTGACATTCTTGCCTGCGCGCCTAACGGTACTTTCGTAGCAGTAGAAGTTAAGTACGGGTCTAATAAGGCTTCCAAACTCCAAGAGTACAACATTGCGCAAATAAATGCCAAAAGCGGCGTGGCGTTTGTTGCTTGGGATTTGGCAACTGTGATTGAGAAGGTAAAACATTTAATCTAAACAACTTTTCCTCAACCTCCCGGCGTTTAACTAAACCTGGGAGGACCTTACCACCGGCGCGTCGCCACTTCCAAAACTCCCCAGCGGCTCCTTCATAATCTCCTCGATTTAGCTTTTGTCTTAACGTCGAAGATTTAAAATTTCCTTGACCTATATTGAAGACCAGCGAAGCCAGGGCGTCATATTGATTTTGATTTAGGTTAACACGCACCAAATTTTTTAACGGCCTCTCAGCCTCATTTAGGACATCCATTTTCAATCTTACTAACGCTTGCTCTTCAGTAATTGCACCTGTGTTTTTAGTTACTCCACGTGTGCTACCGTAACCTATAGTCCAAACACCTGCAGAACAACGATAAGGTGAAAGCCGCAATCCTTCAGCAGCTTTTATAATAGCTAAACCTTTACTTGAGACGCGCATCTAAGTATTTCCTAATTCTGTCACCAAACCAAAAGCAAATAATAGTAGCAAATATAGCTCTATCTGCTTCAGTCCACATAGGTAAACCTTGAGTATAATCGCCGTACTTGCTGTAGCTATATAATGCCATAAACCAGTATGTAACTATAGGTCTAACTGAGCCGCGAAGTCCATCAATAAACACATTGCCTGTCATTTGCATAGGCTGTTGTGACCCTCGAATAGACTCTCGCTCGGTATCTAACTCTATAGCTATATTATCTAGCTCACGCGTTTCTTTAGCTGACGCCGCGCGAATCTCTTCTTGCTTTGTTAGCATTGCTAGCTCGTGCTTTTTATCACTGCGGTCTTGAAAGTAATTCAAAACTGAAGGAAAGAAAGACGAGCCAAAACCTAATAAACCACTAATTAATTCAATCATAAATATCCTTAGCCCTCCGAAAAGGGCTGTAAGTTTGTTACTATGTAATAGCTGTTATCACACCATCTACTATTGTAAGTGTGTTAGCGCTTGTGGCTGTACCAGTTACCCCATTACCATCTGCAAGTTCACCAAGTCCACCACCGATAGCTTTTATATCTTCCTCTACGAGGTAGTTAATAGTGTACCCTGAACTATTAACTATATTAAGAGTTGCACCAGATTTTGTAAACTTAGTTAAAGCTACATCAACTGTACCCGCTGTACCTGTTAACCTTATCCCATACAAAGCATCTGCTTGTGTAGTTCTTCCTCTAACATCTACCAATCGGGCATAATTAACGCTTTGTAAGAGTATACCTGCCCTGTGAACAGAGGAGGCTGTGCTTCGACAATACTCATTAATGTCTATGTCACCTAACTTTGCTGTTGCAGCATTGGCAACGTATATAGGTGTTATGTTACCGTTCTTGACACTAACAGAATCAATCTCTACTTCTTCTGTTGCGTTGATAAACAAAGGATATTGCAAAGCTTTAGTTATAAACTTTCCATCTATTTGAGCGTTGGTTACAGTTACATTGTCTGCTTCTAACCTTAGAGCTGCCCCATCATACTCTCCGTCTATAGTAATACTTGCCAAGGCTGAGCCAGAAATAGTGTACATTTGCACAAAGAAGATGCTGTCTCCTCCAACGCTGGTGTTTATGTAAACATTGTCTTTGTGGATTACTTTTGTGACTGCGGTGCTCCCCTTGTTAACAATCTTAATTAAATCAACTCCCGTTTCATCATACCCATTCGCGTCTACTTTGTTGCCTGTAATGGTAAGCGTTCCATCTCTCACAGTGTCAGAGTCGAGAGAGGTAGTGTTCCCACCGCAATCAAACCAACCACCTCTACCTGAAGCCATACCGTACACGTAAGCCTCGTTGCCCTTTATATCGTGGTTCATACTAACAGGTTCAGCTACTAAAATACAAGAAGCACCTTCCCAGTTGCGAATGGTATTACCTATGTACGCGTTATTGTGTCCACCTAGTATACAACCACCATCTATAGTGTTGTTAATATAACGGACATTCTCGCAGTTACCGTGTATATCCGCAGCGCCTACTGTTGTGGTAGAGTACAACGTACAACCTTGGACAGTGGAGTTACGAGTGACTATAGAACCTGTATTAGCGCCTCCACCATGAGCAACCGCATGACGTACAGACTTTATGTCACACAGGAGTGTTCGGCAATCTTGGGAGTTACCTATAGACAGCCCGTAGTTAGTTCCTGCTGTTCCGTCTAACGTTGTCATATCTATATCTAACCCAATAGACTTAACATATCTTGAACGGCTGTAACTAACTGCCGTATAACCCCAAGTGTTTGATTTTATATCTTGAAGCTTTAACCCTATAGCACCAAAGATTTGTAGACCAGATGACTGGTTAGCATCTAGGTTCGACTCTAAAGTAAAACCTTGGAATATTGCTGGTTTTCCCGTATGTTTATAAACTCTTGTAGTAGTGTTAGTCGGATAAGCATCATACATTGTTTCCACAGTATCGACAACGCTACCTGTAATACGGTCTACACTTACAAATTCGCCAGCGTAATAGTTAGCTCGGTGTGTTGACCACGACGAAGTAGCGCTGTCCCAAATAATTAATTCGTCACCTTTTTCTACACCCGTAGCATCTGTAAGGGTTATAGCTTTTTCACCTATGTCATCTACACTAGCCGCAAGTAAACCTTTGTCCTCTAGCCACTCTGTATCGTCTTCTTGGAACACAAACATAGGCCCAGTTAACGTTGGTGCAGCTTTAAATGTTACATCTCCCAGACATTTAATACCGCCTGTATTTTTTAGCTCTATCTTTTCGTCAATTAGGTATGTCCCACCTACAAACGTTAGTACACGTCCGTTAGCTGCTGTACAGGCATTACGTATAGCATTGGTTGATACTGTTACGCCATCAGGGTTTGCTCCGTATTTATTAGCATTCCAAAGTTGGAGTGATTCTAACTCTTCTATCCTATTTTCATGCGTGCCTGTTGTTATTCCAAGCCATACAGGCGGATTTATAGATTTTGCTTGGTATCTTTTGCCATCTACTGTGGCTGTTTGACCTATAAAGGTCGGTGTTGGTAAACTCATACATTATACTCCTAAAGTATAGACACAGCAGTATCTAATTCTACTCTACCTGATGCACCTACATCTAGAACCAACCTCATGTTAGTGCTGGTACGGGTAAACTTTGCAGACAACGTAGGGTGTGTTGAGTTAACAGCTACCCCTAAATCTGAACCTGCCCCACTCCAAGTAAATGATTGTGCTGTGTTATCATTTCTTGTGTAATCTATAGTAATACTTGTGTTATTAAAACCTGTTATTTGGAATGCAATAGCAAAAGGGTGTACTTTGTTTATATCTATAATTTCTCCACGTATTGTATAATACTTAGTGTTGGTAGAAGTTATTTCGGGTTTTAAAAAGTTAACTAAGTTTACAACAGGTTGTCCGCTTCTCCATGTTTGCGTAAGCTTACCTGTAGCTGCTCCTGAGCCTGTAGGCATTAAAGGCAAGTTAAGACTGTTGCCGCTAAAAGCGTCACATGTAATAGTGCCACCTACGTCCATGCTTATTACGGCAGGGCTTCTGTTATCAGATACAAACTTGTTGTACACACCTGTTACTGCTATATTATTGTTGACTCTTAAATCTTCCATATTTAGCGTGCTTATATCAAAAGGTGCTTGTCTTCTTATAAACACTTCATTAAGGTCTTTAGCTATAATTACGTTATCCGTAACGTTTACGCTCATACCTCCACGAGAGTCTCCTATTACTAGGTCTACCAGCGTACCTGTGGCTCTTTTAGCGTATATTCTACAGCCAGTCATTCTTAGCTTTCTGTTAGCTACTGCATTTGAACTATCCCAAACTACAGGAAATAAGTTAAATATCCCGTCATCAGGAGATTCAAAAGTCACATTGTTATAATTAATGTCTTGAACTAGTCTAGAAGGTATTGTTCTCCAATTAAGCTTAGGTAAGTAGAACTCACTGTTAGTGACATTAAACCTTGTAGTGTTAGTAGAACCGCTGTAAGTAATCCATTCCCCATCAGAAGAGTCTGCATCTACATTAAACAAAGCATCTATACGACTAAACCAAGTATCCGTGTAGTTCCACGACCTGTGGTCACACTCTACTCTATCTGCTGCTTTTACTTTTAAACATGTGACCGGTTCAATATTGTTTGCTCTCTGAAATGCGTATATGTCTGTACACGTTGTATTATCAGTGTACAGGTTATTACCTCCCGCATAGAAATCATAACAAGGTATACCCGAGAGAGTTTTCATGTTAGATACTTCCATGTTCATGTAGTATAAAGTATCTCCCTCCCAAAGAACAAAGGTATGATAGAAACTAGCAAAAGCCCAATCATTGCTTTCCCCTAGTTTATCGTCAGGGTTATCAGCTTTACCTCCACCTACATACATTACTTTCATTGCTTTCTTAATGTCTTCGTAGTACGGGTGGTTATTATCTACTGGTGCAGATATAATATTAGCTCCCCAGTTATACACATCTGGTCGTACGAATGTCACGCTATCATAAGGTAAACTTTGAGCAGTCCAAAAGTTAGTTACGCGGTTTCTTAACTTAAATTCGTCGAACTTTACTCGACCAAACCCAAACTTATTATTACCAGGGTTTAGCGTGTTGTCTGAGTCAAATTTAAAGTAGAAGTCTCCATCAAACTCTGGCCTAATAAACTCTAGGTGAGGAATATACCCATCATTGTTTTCATACGACATGTAGTGCAAAGAACCATTTTCTAAAAGGTGTTTTACGTCGGTTTCTTCCCAGTACGTCCCTGACCTCATTTTAAATACTTTCTGTACGCCTACAACATCTGTCCATGTAATAACACCATCATTCAACATTGTTATGTGTAGCCCTCCTGTAACTAAAGTTTCAGAAGCGGTTAAATACAAGTTGTCTTCTAGTATTAAGTGTGTTGTTAAATCATTAGCGCACTGTACTATTTTCTGAAAGTTTTCGGACGCCTTACTAGCATCATTGTATACTATGTCTATATCGGAACCGCGTACTGTAGTACCTAATGGTAATTCGTCCCCTACATTTCCATTTTCTACCCAACCTAGCGTACCGTCATCTAAAGGTTGTAAAGTCCAAGAGTCATACGTGTCGCTGTGTATTAGCCTTGTTCCCTTAACTAATCCTTCAGTAGCTGGAAACGGGTCGGTACTTAGTTGATAAATAGTACCAGCATTACCAACAGAGGGTACCCACGTGCCTAAGCCTGTACTTGGCAAACCAGAAGTACTGTTAGGGTCGTAATTATATTCTACTGCTTGGTTAACAGCAACGTAAACACGAGCGTACTGAAATTTAGTAACGTCTAATGCACTTAGTTCAGCTTCAGAGCTTACAGCTGCAGGCACATCAACTAAATGTACTGTATACTCTGTACCTGCGCGATTTTGTGTGACCGTCCCTATACCTCTCGCAAAGTCCTCCAGGACGGCAGGTGACTTAGTTATATTCCTCTTTTTCATTACTTGCCTCCTAAGAAACGTATTCTGTCACTACCTTGCGCAATTGCAACGTAGCCGTATTGTTTTAGCACTTTCTCTAACATAGGGCTGTCCACTGTTATTGACTCTCTATCTGCTACCTGTTTAATTACTTCTTCATTAGCTATACGATGCGCAGGAACTTTGCGAGCCGCCTGGCTAGTCGATTTAACTAACTTACCGTTTGCGTCAACTAATACTCTTACTCCGCCTAAGTCCTTATCTTTAGCTTGAGCACGTGCTGCTTCTTGTTGTAATTGCTTTATACTGTCCGTAACATTTACGTCAGTTGAAAACTCCTGCATTAAATCTTTACTTGCTTTTGCGTCTAACGGCTTTTCAAGTAATTTAGCTGCATTTTTAACTAATGCAAAATTACGCTGCTCTTTGCCAGGTGTCCAAGTCTTTAAGTAATTAAATACGCCTGACGCTATTTCAAACTTAGCACGAACAACTGGGTCTGTTGTCAAGTATGACTGGAAACGTGGAATATCAATTTTACCTGATGCTTGAGCAAGGTGCACATCGTTTTTAAACGTTTCAGCCATTTCACTAATTGCTTTTTTCATTGCTCTAGCATCTGGAGTAGTAAAGTTTACTCTACTTAACTCTTCCGCAAGCATAGGAAAATGCGTAGCTCTCATACCGCCTTTAACACCTGCTGTATACTTATCAGCTAAATGTGACACAACTGCAGACTCGTATTGACCTCGGCCAGCTTTAGGTAGCTTGCTCATAACTTCTTCAAAGCTACCGTCTAGCGCACCCATGTACTTAGTTAAACCTTTAACAACAGTCTCAGGTTGTACAGGACGCATGTTACCTTTCTTGTCGAACACCATTTTGTACATTGCAGTTTCTTGAACGTTCTTCATCTCCGAGTACTTTATACGAGCTTGCGCCCAGTCATTTAGCCATTGTTCTGGATTCTCAACTACCTTAGGCGCACCGTCTTTTATAGCATTATCTATATTGCCAATAATACCACGCAGCATCTTTTTGTCATCAGCTTTGACAATACGCTTGTTAAATAAGAAGTCATTAACAATTTGTCTAAACTCAATTAAGTCACCAAAGTTACGAGACTCTGAAAAAGAACGTATGCGCTGAGCTTGTAACAAAAAGCGTTCGCTCGTAGCAGGGTCTGTAATTTTAGTAGCTAAGCGTTCAAGTACCGGCTCTATAGCTAACTTATCATAGTCCCAATCAAAGTTTAAGCCGCGAGGTGATTGTGTAGCGCGTGCCTTAACTGTGTCGTAAAAGTTCTTAACATCTTGTGTATAATTTTGTAAGTCTTTTGTATAAACTCTAGCAATCTCTGGGTCTGTTAAATCTGCAGTAGACTTAAGTAAATCTGCTGCTCTATCATCAACAGCTTTAATGACAGCGCGACTTGCTTGTGGGTCTAGCGTACCAGCTACACGAACTAAATCTTGCATACCGCGTTCAGTTAACGCAACAGCTTGTATAGCTTTTTGCTCGCGGTTACCCTGCATACCGCCCGCAAGTTTTTCAAACTTCATTATAACTTCGTCAATTTCAGAGTCGCTCATAAAAGTAACTTCTTTAAGTGCTTGGTATGCGCCTTGAGTATTACCTTCAAAAATCATGTTTTTAGCACGAACTATACTGCGCCAGCCTGCTCCAAGAGATTTAACAACAGGATAACTAATTACTTCACCGACTATGGCAAGCTCTGTTGCATTAAGCGCTTTGTGTGCAGCAACTTCAGCTTCCATGTCCATATTCATTTCCATAGCTGTCTCAAGATAGTCAAACTGTCCACCTGCTACCGCGCCAGAAATACCACCTATTAATGCGCCTGCTGCTTTTGCGTAAGGATTAGCTGGAGCATACTTAAAGCCTGCAATACCGCCTGCAATGCCGCCTATTGTTTCACCCTTCATTGCTTTTAGCTCTTGCCAAAAACTAGGTGTAACTTCAATTGTTCCTTGCTCCGTGTTTACATACCAGCCTTCTTGTCCTACGTCACCTTCCTGCCATACTAAATCGATGCCGTACTCTTCCTTAGCTATGTCAATAATCTTTCCACGACTTTCTCTGCGAGCTGCATCATATCGCTGTAAAGCTGCTTTGTTACCAAAGAATGCAGGAATACTTGTCATTGTGTCAGACGTTAAAACAGGTTGCAAAGTTTGTAAGTTACGAACTAACTCTGAGGCTGTTAAATCATCAGACGATAAGTTGTCATACGCTTCTTGCTTTACATCTGCATACAAACGACGAGGTACGCCTAAACCACCTACGTCTTGTGTAGGATTACCTGGACCTTGCATATCAAGCGTACTTGGAGGAGGCTCATTTGCTTCTACGTTTGCTGTGATTTCTTTTCCTTGCAAGAACTGCTCAATTTCTTCTCTTGAGTATCCTGCAGCTTCAGCTTGTGCAATCTTCTCCGCCTTTGAATTAATGTCAGCAATCTCTTCTTCGTCATAGCCTTGTCCTATAAGATATTGATTAACTTCTTTTTCAGAATAACCATTCTTATACGCTGTGTATGCCGCAAATGCTCCAGCAGTTGGCGTAGAGTATAACATAAAGTCTGGTTTAGAATCAGGCGTGTTTTTAATCACAGCATATGTAACACTGTCAGTCTCGCCTTTAATAGCATCAATTATTCTATCAGGGTCTTCATAACCAAAACCTTCTTCTCCCCATTTTTGACCTGCTACAGGGTACTTATTAAAAAATGCAAAGTACTTGTCAAGAGCTGCGCTTTCACCACTTTCTTGAGCGATTTCTTGAATCTCTTCAATCTCACGCGTTACTTCGTCTAAGTTAAAGTTTTTTGAACCAACCATTTTAATTTCAAAGTCCATGCCAGCTTTCTTAGCTATCTTTTTAGCAGTATTTGTAACTTGCGTTTCATACCACTTTTGCACGCCTTCGCCACGCTGCAAGTTTTCTACTGCGCCACTAATAGGAATAGCTAATTGCTGTCGCCCTTCATCTATTGCGTCAGACAACTCACGCTCAATGCCTTTAGACAACCAGTCTTTTTCGTAAGGCGACTTTGGAATAAGTTTTTTACCTTCAGCGTCGCGTACGTCCCATGTACCTTTAACTACTTGCTCTGCTACTTCCTCTGTGTCTATATCCGCTTCGCGCCACGTAGGGTCTAGTTTAGTTAAAGCGTCTTCCAGCGCCTTTAAAGCTTCCGCCTCTGCGTCTTCTAACTCTTCTGTAATTTCGTCAGCGTATTCCAGCTCGTTCATCTTGGCCATAAAATCGTCGTAAAGAGCAGAGACTTCTTGCTTTGTTTTATCCGTAATCACTCCGACGCTTCTATCTACGTAGCCTAACTGACGTCCAGCTTGATGCAAATCAGACTGTATTTCTTGTAGCACTCGCGTAGGTACACCTTCAATACTATCGTCGTAAATGCGCGTGTGAGCTAAGTAATTTGGCATGTCCGGAAAGTGGTCTGACACGTAGCGGTCTCCAGCTTCATCCGCCTGTTCAAAACGCAAGACTTTTTCACGGTAAGTAGGATTAGCTTGACCCTGTACTAAACTAATAGACTTATAATGGTTATCGTTATCAGTAGTGTAAAACATGTCCTTACGTTCTTTTTCTAAGTTTAGTAGTTGGTCTCGAGTTACTTTACCTTTACCTGGTAACTCTATACCAGAAAATTCCAATTCTGCTGGCTTAACGCCTTTCTTTAAAAGCATAGGCTTTACAGACTGAGCATTAAAACTAGCATTCTCAGGTAAATTCTGTATAGTTTGCTTAAGTAATGATTTAATAGGCATTATTACCCCTCATTTGTATTTTGTGGTAGTTTTAAGCTTGAGCTCATTGCACTACCTGGCGCACCAGACCCTTGAGCCATATTAGAAGCTGCTTGCTGAGCTTCAGGATTGCCACTAAGCATTTGCGAAGTTTCGTCCATAATTTGGCTAATCTGAGGGCTGTATTTAGTACCCATAGTTTTCATAGCCAACGAACTAACCTTAAAGAAGCCAGCAGGATTTACTTGTGATAACAAGCTACCTATTTGACCTGACATAACAGTTTCAAGCATTAGCTGACCTTTTTCATCCTCATCATTATAAGCTGCTGCTTCTATAGTAATGTTAAAAGCAGTAAACTCAAAGTCTGTACCTTCTTCTGTTACAGGAGCTAGTAAAATATTACCTTCGTCGTCTTCCATAGGTTCTTGACTACCTGGGTCAAGTACTTCCATAAGTATAGGTTCATACACAGGTTGACCCATTTCATCAAAACGACCACTAAACATTTCCATAGGTTTGTTTAGCTCTACCCAACGTGAACCAGTCATAGCGTCTGTTAATAATAAAAATTGATTAGCTCTAAAATACTGTTGAGCTAAATAAGCTACGTCTGTTGCCAATGAACGGTAAAATGATTCAATGCGTGAAGTGATGTATCTAAGTGACATTATAGTTGCAGACTGTTGTAACTTTACTTTGCGACCTGAATCACTTGCATAAGCCATACCTAAAAAGCTATCATTGATACCTAAAACTAGTTTAATACGGTCTAAAGCTTTATCAATAATTGTGTACTGGTCTAACACTTCTTTAGTCATTTGTTCTACACGAACGCCACTAAGTTTAGTCACGGGTATTACGCCGCTAACACGGTTATATGCAGTTCTAAACTCGTCTATGTTTTCTACCGCGCTTTCTTCAACTAACACTTTAGACGTATTTGCCATAAGTTGTATTTGTAGTAGCGCTTGGTTAATAGCTTTTTGTGGTTCTATAATCTCACGAAATACACCGTAGTATTCTGTTTTATCCGAGCTTTGTAAACGTTGAACTCTGTAAGGCCAGCGACACTTCTTGTGCGTAATCTTTTTCTTACGCAGTATAACATCGTCATGCCAAAAGATAGACCAACGTTCGCCATTGTCGTCTTCAATTACTGAGTGTACGACTAAAAAATTATCAAAAACGCGATAATGACCAGAAAAACCTCCGCCGCCAAGTATAGAGCTATAGTTACTAGAGCTTCTGGCATTGTAAGCATGGTCAAAGTCTGCTTCAGGCGCGTCGGTAAAGTTAAAATATGGTGTAAGCTTTTCTTTAACGCGCTTACCAAACATCTTACATATTTGCTCAACTGTAAACCATTTATAACGATGTAAAAAAGCTGCGTCGCTGTAGTCGTCTAATACGCTGCTAGGGTCTAACACTAATTCGCTAGGCGATACATGATTTATTTTAATGTCATTAATTGGCCTACCAAATTGGTCACGCTCACCTGTGTCGTAAACGTCTTTGTATGCACACATAATGCCTGATAACATACCTTGCAACTTCATTTCGTCGCCTTCAATGTCCATACGATTTTGCTCAAACGTATAGTTAATAGCGTCGTTAAGTACAGTTGCATTAGTTACGTCTCTAGGGTGGCGAGGCTTAACCGTGGCAGTGTTTACAACAGTTGAGTAGTAACCTACAAGCATACGCGCAAACATTTTAACAACGTTAAACGTTTCTTTAGGTTGACCACGATTCTCAAGTATTGCTAGCTGCTCATCTGTGTAGTGACGATTATGGTATAAATCATTTACTTCTTCAGCTTCTAAGCGAGAGCTTCTGTAAGCTTCATAACCAATCTTAAAAGAGTCTTTTAAATCTTGTATACTAGCTTTCATTAGTTAACACCTCCAAAGATTTGGTCTAGAGGCGGTCGATTTGCACCGTCTTGCACAGGGTCAGCGTTTTTAATAATATCCTTAACCTTAACATCGCTAGCCTTAACGCTTGTATTAAACATATTTAAACGCTGTTCAATACCCTCAATAGAACGGTCAATATCGTCAATACTTGAACCAAAGTAATAGTGAGCTAAGTAAGGGTCGTTAGCGTCGCGTATAGCTTCAAGCTGAGTTTTAATTGACTTCATTTGTGTTTGTAACTGAGCTAAAACAGGTTTAGTCTGCTGACCTAAAGTACCCATAGCTTTGTTAAATGAGTCTATTTCAGACTTAGTAAGCGACGCACCATATAAAGAGTTTCTAAATATGTTTCTAAAGCTTTCGTAAGCCGACGTAGCTTTTTTACCATCTACTTCATTAGTTATGTAAGCGTTTACTTTATTTAACAAGCCATCTAATAAACCTGTCTCAGCGTCTGTTATTTCTTCACCAGCGGTGCTACCTAACGCTGTTAAGTCTTTAAACTGCCGAGCTAACCTTTTATCTTCAGTACTTAGCTTCACGCCTCGCAGGTCTTCAATAGTTGCAATATGTTCATGTACCTCTGCACGCTCTTGTACACTCATATCGCTCATATTCTTATCAAAGAATCCAGTGTCACTTAGCTTACTTTTTACTTCAGCAATCTGGTCTATCTCTTTTTGAGGTGCAGTCATAGCGCGATTAGCGTATGCAGTAGAGGCTTCAGTTCTAGACGCTCCTGGGTTATCTTGCATGTACGACTCAATAAACTGGGATTCATTTGTATTGCCTGAACCTGGACGCTTAGCAGCGTAGTATTGCTGAGTTGCTTCAAGCGCGCCTATGTTTTGCTCCTGCATAATAGAAGTAATCATACGCTCGTCTGCAGAACCGCCAGAAGTATCTAATATACCTTTAGCTTGCTTATAAGCTTGAGCCGTTGTCAAGTCTGGATTTTCTGCTTTAATAGTTTTTGCTAAACCTTCAAGTTGTTGTACTTTTTGATAGCTGTTACCGCCTCGTAGCAATTGGTTAATACGCGCTTTCTGCTCTTGTGTTTTAAGCTGCTGAGTTGTTGCGTATCTATTGTAGCCTGTTACACCTTTAAGTCTATCTAAGTCCATAAGTGAACGCTTGCCATCTGCACCAGTAGCAATTACCATGTTTGGATTGCCCTCTTCATAAGCATCCTCAGGACTAGCATAACCCGCTTCTTTTAGCATTAAGTCTATTTCAGGTGTACGCTGTGTAGAGCTAAGAGTATCAAATCTTGTAATGTCACCGTACAACTTGCTACCAATAGGATTATTGCGTGCCTGGTCTAAAAACATATTTAAATGTCTAGAGTCAGGGTCAATGTCATATCGGTTTAAAGCGTCATAAGTTTGAGTTTGCAAAAGCTGCGAGTTAGTTTGATGCGCTAATAAGTCTGCTTGTGACTTGCGCTGAGCTGCGCCTGCCTGAAACTCTTCTAATTGACCTTGTGCCATTTGTTGTCTAGCTTTAGCCGTAGCTAATTGTGTTTGACGCATATCGTAATTTCTAGCATACTCAGAAGCATTCTCTGCGCCTGCAGCCATACCTGCACCATAAAATGCGCTCATTATCCACCTCCCGCAGCAGCCGTAGCAGCTTTTGTCATGTCTGTGAAAGTTTTACCTACAGTACTTATAGCGCTTTGCATAGCTTGACCTGCCGCTTGCTCGTACATAAGGGCTTTGTTATTTTGTGCACTTGCTTGTTGATTTAGTACGCTTTGTACACTTGACGTAGGGTTGTTACCCATACCAATTTGCAAGAATCTAGACTTATCTTCAGCAACAGCCCTAGGAGCGTCCCTGCGTATTTCAGCGCGTTGTTCCGCTCCAGCAAGCTCAGCTTGAGCCGTAAGACTTTGAGATATGCCTGAGCGAGGGTCTATACCAGCTTGAGCTAAATTACTTTCAATGTTTGATATTGCTTTTTGTTGCTCTACTTGAAAATTTTCTAGCCCTACAGAAGCGTAAAACTCTGCGTCTAGCCCGCCATAGTACTCAGCTAAATTGTCTTGTAGTGGCCCATACACGGCTTGCCAATCTTCGTACTGTTCTTTGGCAAAGTCTAGCTGTGCCGCATCAGACTCCGCAGCTCTTTCTCCCTGTTTGTCGGCAGAACGCTTTGACAACAACGCCCCACCTATTGATAATATTCCGCCTAAAATTGACATAAGCGCTCCTAAGTAGGTGGCAGCGTACTACCTGGTGCATTGTATAAACCAAGTAATGACACTGTGTCGCCAGGTTGAAGGTCGTAAGCTTGACGGTTTATTTTTGATGCGCTTATAACAAGCTCATACACAAAAACGTCAAACTTACCTGAGGTATTAGTAGGTACATACTCAACTATATAAGCTTCAGAGTTGGTAGAAGCTGCAGCTTGTACACTAACAGTTACGACAGTGTTATCTTTTACGTCAACAGAATCATAAGTAGCATTTATTAGGTCAAATCTGTAATGACCCGTAGCAACAACTGTAGGAGTTTTTACGTTGTAAGTAGTACCTGTTTGAATAACATTAGACGCGTCTACAGTAAAGTCTACCATAAAGCCTTTAGTTGCTTTAATGTTTTCATTTGCTGTAACGCGGTCTGTAAGGTTAGATAAATTATTTGACAAGGTTTCTAGCTGTTGAATAATATCTTGCGTATCATTGCCTAACGTATCTTCAAGTGCTTTTATCGTGCTATCCAGTGTAGATTGGGCAAGCTCAAGCGCTGCAGACAAAGAAGTCGCAGAGTCAATAAGTGCTCGTTGTTCTACATATGAGGTGCTTTCGCCTCCTCGATTACCAAACACTACGTCCAATTGCTCTACAAGACGAGATAAAAAACGTCTTAGTACAATAGGATTATCGAGTTCGGCTGGTACTGCTATAAAGCTTTCGTTAGCCATTTCTGTTTACGCTCGCTGTATACTCAACTTCAAGAAGTTCTCCTGTGCCTGATACATCAAACTGAACAGTGAATCCCCTTTGCGAAGCTTGAGGTACACTGACTTCAGTAGTATCGTTGCCTGTGAGAGCCTTGGTGGTAACGACTGAGTCGTTTATCGATATATTTATAATTATATCACCTTTATGCGAAAAGTAAAACTTTTTATAGCATTTTTCTTTTGTTCTAGCACCTTCAGTAAACTCAGCAGACTTAAAGCTATAAGATAAGTTACTGTCACTGCCAAACATAAGATACTGGCTGCCACCTAGCCACCCGTACAACTCGCTACTTGCTACAGCGAATTGTTCTACTCCTAACTCTAGTCTATAAAAAATAGGCTCAAACCTAAAGTCCCAGACTAATGTAGAACCTGTAGATTCTAAGCAATAATAAACTTCATCTACAACAGCAGAACTAACAGGGTCTAACTCAACCTTACCTAAAGTGTTTTTAGTTATTACCTGAACGTTGTTACCAGAAGACACGCATAGGCCGTCTGTTGAAGCCCAGCATAACATACCTTCAGTTACTTCTTGAATAGAGCTGTGAGCTATGCAACCCTGGTCTCCACGCAACGGTTGCTGCGCTAACGAGGTAGGTCCGGTGCCTGTAACAATATGAGAAGAAGTTCTGGTAAATACAAGCAAACCATTAGCTGCCGAGCCTAAACCTGTAATAGGTGAATCAAACTCTATTGAAAACTCTGGCGGCCATGCATTAGGTTTGCCTATAGGCGTAAATCTTAACGTAGAGTCCACTGCACCGAATAGCATTGCATAGGATTCTGAAAGGTAGCGGAGATTACTAGGTGCTTCATAATAATTGTCTGACTCTAATAACTCTCCACTTACCTCAGAATCTTTTAAAATGTCTATGTAAGGTGTAGTAACATTTGGTAAAGTTTCAACTAGCGTAAACTGTGTTAAATTTGCGCCCACTCTATACACTCTCATGTTAGTTACTTGTGGGTCTGTGCTTTCGTACAAATTTTGTATGCGTATAGTGCCACTGTTTACTTCAAGTTCATTAGACAAAGAACTGGGTGCAGATTCAGTACCATCATTAGAGTTATAATAAGTATAAACGTATTGATAAGTACCGTTAAAAGCACTAAACGTGTCTAAGTCTAACTCGTTATTTGCACTAATGTCTTCTGTGTCATCCACAATGGTACTACTAAAAGACGTAATAGTTCCTACTTCTCGCCATACTTTATTGTAGTATCGGTACAACGTACAAGAGTCGCCAATATTACCCTTAAACTCGGAAAACTCAATAGCTCTATTGCTACCTATTAAAGTTGTGATAGGACTGCCAAAGAATATGTCTTTGCCGTAAAAACCTCTTTCATCTAAAGTAAGTAAAGCGCCTTGAGCTCTTGCTGAAGTTGTACTACCACCGTACACCGTAAATTCGTAAGGAGCTGCTTTAGTATTATTTGAGATATTTACTATCATATACTGTAAATCACTGTAAGGCAAATCGCCTCCAGTAGCTATCTTACTTTCAATAGTAAATTCGTCGACAATATCTGCAGAGTCTAAAGACTCTAAAACAGGAGGAAAATAAGGCTTAACAATGCCTAAGTTTTCTGTCACACCGTTAAACCGCTTTGTAGGTTGTACACCGTCTGTAGCGTATAAACGACCTTGAAACTCTACAAAGTCTGTTTCTACGTCAGAACTTACCCACTCATTGCCCGCATCATAGAATACAGCATATTTGTCTGTAGTAATGCTAGTAGAAGCTTTGTCTTTTACCGGACTAAGCGTACCTTTAGTTACATCAATATTAGAGTACTGTACACCTTGATTAGGTTGTATAAGATTAGGAGCTAGGCGAGTACTCAACCCGCCATTAAATAGTTGTAATT
>VTLG01007607.1_pt1 | contig 40350 bp, 48 predicted proteins | sample 4694571 | NCBI WGS metagenome assembly VTLG01 (sample SAMN12604809, study PRJNA352737) | marine metagenome | biome: ENVO:00000447; feature: ENVO:00000209|ENVO:00000569|ENVO:01000036; material: ENVO:00002151; isolation source: viral sequences binned using virsorter ... | reverse complement strand
TGTACGGCAGGTACGTTTACGGTAGCTTTTCCTGCCGCTGCTGCGAGTACGGCGATTATTAGGATTGCGTAGAGGACAATGCTTTGGCAAACATCAATGGCTGGGGAAGAGGTACTTGGAGTGAGGGTGCGTGGAACTCTCCTCTTGCCGTCGATGTTACGGGCGTTGCGGGTACAGGTGCCGTTGGAACGGTCACTGCTTCAACAAGCGTTAGCGTTACCGCTACAGGCGTTGCGGGTACAGGTGCCGTTGGCACGGTGGTCGTTACTCCCAGTATCACGGCTACCGTTACGGGCGTTGCGGGTACAGGAAGCATTGGAACAGTTACGCCTACGGCTGGCGCAAGTGTCACCCCAACGGGCGTTGCGGGAACAAGCGCAGTCGGTACGGTCACAATCACAGGAACAAACAATGTCACTCTTACGGGCGTTGCGGGTACAGGGGAACTTGGCGCTGTTACGCTTACGGGTGGCGCAAAAGTTACGCCCACAGGCGTATCAGCGACGGGTGGCACCGGAGAAACAAACGTCTGGAGTCTTATTGATGAATCACAAACACCTAACTGGTCTGCGGTTAGCGATTCACAAACACCTAACTGGTCTGCGGTTGACGACTCTCAAACCCCGGATTGGACAGATATAGCAGCATAGGAAAAGATTATGGCTTCTACATACACAACTGGTTTCAGTTTAGAAAAGATAGGTTCTGGGGAACAGGCGGGTACCTGGGGTACTACCTCAAACCATAACTGGGACATCGTGGACAGGCTGGCTTCGTACAAGGCGGTGGCCTTGAGTGATGCTTCTACAGCCACTTTGACTGTTCGAGAAGCTTCGCCAGGTTCCGGAACTGAAAATCTTCAAGACGGCATGTACCGTGCGATCAAGTTTACGGGATCTTTAAGTCAAGACTGCACAGTAACGATAGCTCCAAACACGGCACCCGCCTGGTTTATTATTGAAAATGCCGCTGGAGACGATGTCATTCTTTCGCAAGGTTCTGGAGCAAATGTTACCGTTCAAAACGGTAAAAACGTCATTGTATATTGTGATGGTGCGGGAGGTGGCGCAGCAGTTGTAGATGCTTTAGCTGACCTTCAGATCGGAACACTTGAGGTCACAGGAGCAGCGGCGATTGACGGTGCTTTGACGCAGGCGGGCGCATCCCAGTTCAACAGCACTATCACCGTAGGCGTAGATGATACTGGATACGACGTTAAGTTCTTCGGAGCCACGTCCGGGGCATACATGCTGTGGGATGAAAGTGCCGATGACCTCAAGCTAGTTGGCGCGGCAGGGCTGACAGTCGCTGGTGATATCGATGTAGATGGTACAACTAATTTAGATGTAGTGGATGTAGATGGTGCGGTTAACTTTGCAGCAGACGTAACCTTTGCCGATGGCGCGGATATTATTACTGCTTCTGCTGGCACCTCAAACTTTAGAGCAGGTGTCAACGCAGGAAATTCCATTGCGTCAGGAGGTAACTACAACGTAGCAGTGGGCGATGAGGCTGGCACCGCTATCTCGACAGGCGATAATAATGTTTGCCTTGGTTATGCTGCTGGAGCCGCACTCAACACAGCAAGTAGCAATACTATTATCGGGCATACTGCTGGTGATGCCGCAACAACTGCTTCTCCTTTTATAGCTATAGGTCATGCGGCTGGTGGGGCGGTAACAACTGGAAACGGTAATCTTTTGGTTGGACAGAATGCTGGCGATGGCATGACAGAAGCAACAAACAATACGGCTTTCGGTCACTATACATTACGGGGCAGCGGAGGAACCACAGCATCAGCAATAACTGCCATAGGCTATAACGCTGGAAATTCTCATACATCAGGTACAGGTTCCACCTATTTGGGTTCATATTGTGGTGATGCCAATACCACAGGAGGTACTAATACATTTATTGGAGACGCATCAGGGACTGCAAATATAACAGGATCTGGTAATACTTTTGTGGGTCAGGCTGCGGGTGCAGGATGTACAACAGGCGGTGACAATGTTGCCATTGGCGCTAACGCTTTAGATGCTCTTACAACGGTTGGTCAGCTTGTGGCTATTGGCAAACACGCACTAGGCTCATTAACAACGTCAGGTTCAGGTAACAATGCTGTTGGTTATAATGCTGGAGGTAAAACCACAGGCACAGATAACACTTATCTAGGTCATAATTCTGGTTCTGCAATTACTGGAGGAGCGAACAACGTATCTATTGGTTCTGGTTCTATGTCACAAACTAGTGCAACAGCGAACACAGGCAATCATAATGTAGCTGTTGGCTACCAAGCTCTTAAAGCTACTACAACCGCTCAGTTTAACATTGGGATTGGTAAGGATGCTGGTTTAGCCGTAAATACAGGATCTGGAAATACTCTTATTGGTTATCATGCTGCTGATGCTTTAACATCAGGAGGTGCTAATGTAGGATTAGGAAGAAATGCTCTTGGCGCTCTAGAAACATCTAGTGACAATACGGCAATAGGCGATCATGCAGGAGCCTCTATAACAACTGGAGGAGGCAATACGTTTGTGGGTCAGGCTGCTGGTGATGTATGTATTACTGGTGCTACCAACGCTGCTTTAGGACAGGGCGCTGCTGGTGCTTTAACAACAGCGAGTAGTTGTGTCTTTGTAGGTCTGAACGCTGGTAGTAATCTGACAACTGGTGGGGGCGGCAATTCTATTTATCTTGGTTCGTCTTCCCAAGCATCAGCAGCAGATGTGGGAGGACATGAGGTTGTAATTGGCCCTGGCACAGCCAAAGGAGTTAACAGCGCCTTTGTAGTAGCTGGAGGAAGTGTCTATAAAGGTGACAACGGAACAGCCTGGGCGCAGACATCAGATCGTAGAATTAAAAAAGACATACAGCCAAACACAAAGGGTCTTGCAGAGATCTGTCAGGTTGATCCAAAAACTTTCCTCTACAAGTCTGACGAAGAACTCCATGAGATTCCAGAGTTTGAGGGTTGTGCTGAAGGGTTGCCGCAAGATAAAAGAGTAACGAGTGCCATTGCACAGGAAGTTCAAGTCCCCTTCCCAGAAGCAGTTACAGAACGAAACGATTACGGAATGCTTACTGTTAATACTGATCCAATCTTCTGGGCAATGATAAACTCGATCAAAGAGCTTTCTACTGAAATCGATGAGTTGAAAAAATGGAAAGAGGAGCACACTTGTTGTGGCTGATAACGAAACAAATGTAGTTAACATTGCTGGAACCGAGTATGACCCCAGCGACCTTACGGATGAACAGAAATACTGGATTGCACAAGTGCAAGATCTTCAAACCAAGCGTCACGGGCAGCAGTTCCAGTTAGATCAAGTAAATCGTGCTTTAGATAGTTTTATGACTGCGTTGATTGACAGTCTTAAAGACCCCGAAACCTCTAATGATTTATTTGTATTTGACGAAACCAAGGAGAAAGTAAATGGCTGAAGAAGAACCAACGGCGGATGAGATCGCCCAACATTTTTCCGCAATGGATGACAGCGTAACATTAATCAATGCGACTATTGCTGATGATTCAGACGCATTGGCTCAGTTTGGTTCTGCCGCTGAAGTCAAGCTGATGGTCACACGAAACACCGATCATATTGAAATTCAGAAAAAAAAGGACTGGTACAAGGCGTCCAGCAAGACCAAGACCAAGTACACAAAAGCGGTCACAGACGGTAAAGCATACGTTGCAGGGTAGGATGAATGCCACTTACCAAAGTCCAGTTTAAACCCGGAGTTAACCGCGAGAGCACGTCTTTTGCGAATGAACAGGGCTGGTTTGACTCTGACCTGATACGTTTCAGAAAGGGGCGCCCTGAAAAACTGGGTGGCTGGACAAAGGTTTCTGGAACTTCTCTTGCAGGAACGCCCCGTTCTTTAAATGCGTGGATTACTCTCGATGCTTTAAAACTCATGGGGATTGGCACCAACAAGAAATTCTATATTGAGCAGGGCACTCAATACAATGACATAACACCTGTCAGAGCCACCGCTACACTTGGGGCCAACCCGATCACCACGGGAAGCGCGGGATCAGGAGAAATCACGGTAACCGCCGCAGGGCACGGAGCAGCGGAAGGCGACTACGTCACCTTCAGTGGAGCTACAACTACAGATGGGATAACCGCCGCTCAGATAAATACAGAACACGTTATAACTTCTGTAGTATCCGCCAACAGTTACAAGGTAGATACGGGAGGAAGTGCTACTTCTGGATCTACGGCTGGCGGTGGTTCGGCTGTTATCGCCAATTACCAGATACACGTTAGTACCACTGAATCCGTTCTTGGGGCCGGTTGGGGTTCTGGTTACTGGGGTGGTCAGACGCTCACCTATTCTCAGACCACTTTGGACGGCGGAATTAACTCCAGTGTAACTTCGCTGGATTTGACCTCCGCTTCTGACTTTGAAACTGCCTCAACCACTACAAGTGCCGCTGTGGCTATTGTGGATACAACGGTCAGTCTGGCTGATTCCTCCGGAATGCCAGCCAAGGGTACAATCAAGGTAGACAGTGAGCACATTTCATACAAGACCAACTCAGGGACCGTTCTTGGTAACATCACAAGAGGTGCTGACGGAACCACCACGGCAATCCACTCAAGCGGCGCCACGGCTACTTTTGTTGGTCTGATACAGATTGATGATGAACTGCTTCTGTATACTGCGAAATCAAGCAATACCCTGACCGTTATTCGTGGTGCCAGAGGAACTACCGGCGCCGCTCATTCTGATGATGTTATTGTCAAGGAAGCCAACGCTTTTTACGGGTGGTCTGATGCTGTAACACCGTTTTCTTCCGGTGAGACGCGGCTGTGGTCGCAGGACAACTGGGGCGAAGACCTGTTGATGAATGTCCGTGATGACAATGTGTACTACTGGGACGCAACACTTGGTCTTTCCACACGGGCCACGGCACTGAGCAGCCAGACCGGGGCTTCCGATGCACCGACCATTGCCCGTCAGGTCATCGTGTCGGACACGGATCGCCATGTCATCTGTCTGGGCGCGAACACGATCAGTACCACAGCGCAGGATCTCCTGCTCGTGCGCTGGTCAGATCAGGAAAACGCCGTGGACTGGACCCCCACGGCAACCAATACGGCGGGCTCCCAGCGGCTTTCTTCCGGTTCGGAGATTATTACAGCCGTTGAGACACGTCAGGAACTTCTGATCTGGACGGATGCATCCCTGTACAGTATGCGTTTTGTTGGTCCTCCTTTCACCTTTTCCTTCAATCTTCTGGCAAGCAACTCCTCGATCATTTCTCCAAAAGCGGTGGTATCTGCCGGGGACCGTGTGTTCTGGATGGATACGGAAAACTTCTTCATGTACGCGGGCCAGATACAGACAATTCCCTGCACCGTTCTCCGTTACATTTTTGACGACATGAATTCTGAGCAGACGCTGAAGTTCTTTGCGGCATCCAACAGGATGTTTGATGAGGTTTTCTGGTTCTACTGTTCTTCTGACAGTGACGATATTGACCGTTACGCCAAGTTCAATTACGCGGACGGGACCTGGGACATTGGCTCCCTGTCAAGGACCGCCTGGGTTGATTTTGGCCTGTTCAGCAAACCCCGTGGCACAGGGACCGTGGACAGTTCTAACTTCCTCTATGACCACGAATCAGGGACCACGAACGACGGTTCGGCAATGACTTCGTACATTGAATCTTCGGTGTTTGACATAGGCGATGGCAACCAGTTTGTCGCCATAAAACGCATTATACCAGACATCGATATATCGAGTTCATCGGGCAAAGGCGTCGATTATGTCCTGAAGACGCGAAACTACCCCGGCGAAAGCCTGACAACAAACTCAACCAACGCTGTTACAAGTACAACAACAAAGTCTGATGTACGAGCCCGTTCCCGTTCTGCTGTCCTGCGTATCCAGAGTAGCGCGGACGACGTTTCGTGGACGCTTGGCGATACAAGGATGGAAATCCAGCCGGATGGAAGAAGATAATGGCAAGACTTCTGGAAACAAGCCTCCCCATGGTCCCTGAGACATATGACGCAGGCACGATGGCACGTCTGGTTCGCACGATTGAGGATGCCCTTACCCGCGTTGAGATACCCTCTGTCATCAGCGGAAAGGATGACACCAACGGCATAAGCTGGTTCATGGACTGATGGCCTCTGCATACAAAAACATAGCAAAACTGGTAGGGTCCACGGGGGATGTCACAATCTACACCTGCCCCAGCGCCACAGAAGCCGTTGTCAAAAACATCCAATTGTATAATAGCCACAGCGGCACTATAGTAGTTTATCCTAAGATCACCGACAGTTCCGCATCTGTAACGGTTACGTTAGAGAAGAACAGCATAGGAACTCTCGCAGACACGTCCCTCACAGGCCCTTTTGTTCTTGAGGCTAGTGATACGCTTATACTTAATTGCGATACGGCCTCTAAGATCTACGCCTTTGCAAGCGTTTTGGAGCTTTCATGATGAATACATACATATCACCGAAAACACGTGGCGAACCCACTATAGAATCACTGGCTACCGGCCTTGGAACACTGGGTCGCTATGGCGACAACTACATGATCCACGCTGCAGAAGGCGAGACGGTTGTCCCCAGAGAGATTCTTGAATCCAACCCCGGATTGAAACAGGACCTGTTCCGCCAGATGCAGTTGGCGGGGATAGAGAACCCGAATCGTTACGTTGTTGGGAGTGAACTTAACTCAATCAATCCAATTACGGGACAACCCGAGTTTTTCTTCAAGAAAATATTCAGGGCCATCAAGAAAGTTGCCAAGAAAGCTGCGCCAATTATAGCGCCAATTGTCGGCAATATGATCTTACCCGGTGTTGGTGGTCTTATTGCTTCTGGTCTTGTTACAAAGATGCAAGGCGGATCATGGGCCGATGCTCTTAAATCCGCAGCAATGTCCTACGCGGGTTCAAGCCTGATGAGCGGTATATCAGGAGGAATCGGAGCGGCTGGTTCAGGCGGCAGTTTTGGTGAAGGATTCATGGGCGGCCTTGAGCAGGGCATCACGGCACCATGGGATGCCGTAAGTGATCTGGGGGGCGCCTTTGATCAGGGTATATTAGGTAGTCAAGCTAGACCCGTATTTGGGCCAAAAGGAGATGTTTGGCGCCCTTATAGTGCAGAAGCAGGTGGACAGCCAATTGCAGGTGGACAGCCAGTAGCGGCCTCCACACCTGGCGCAGTGCCGGTGAGTAGCGGCGCGGGCGATCTGCCCGCTTCCGAGGCTATGGGTTGGGATTCTGGCGAAATTTTAGGGGCCGGAGAGGCCCTAATGCCAACGGGTATGGATACTGAATACACTGACTTTATGGACGCACCACCATTGGAGGGGATCGAATCTACCCGGTTGCCTCGCCTGCAACAAGCTCGTTTTACTCCGGAGGCTCCAACTGCTCGGGACATGGTCATTCAGTCCCCTGACGGCTCCCCAGTAGACTCTTTGAGTTCTGGGTCCCTTGGCGACAACTACATGAGAACCGTGGATTTCCCTGACGGTCCCCCCGCCGTTCAAGTCTCCAGCGGCGCGGGCGATCTGCCCGCTTCCGAGGCTATGGCTTGGGATTCTGGCGAAATTGTAGCGGCAGATGCTCCCGTGACGGGCACCATCAGTGATGATTTTTACGATGCTCCCATGACTTGGGCACAGGACGTGGCAGTAGCCGGATCGGAAGGTGCCCACATAGACGGGAAGTTTGTTGAGGGTGCAACATATAAGGACGGCTCTTTTGATCGGTATGTTAATACTGGCAAAGGAGAGATAGGCATCGAAGTTGTTAAACCTGGTTTTGGGGAACAGACTATTGCCCAAGATATCCTTGGTGAAGGGGGTCTGGATGTTGGCCTAACGGGTGTTGACGCTGCGAAGTGGGCGACGCGCCTGAAATACGGTATTCCGGCAGCGGGAGCGGGAATCTATTTTGCGATGCAACCCGGCGAGGAAGATCCGAAACCGTCTCCGGGGTCAATAGAATATGAAGCCTATGAAGAATGGCGGTCCATAGCAGACAAGAACTCCCCTGAAGCCATTCGTCTCCACAGGATATGGTACGGACAGCCCACGTACACCAGAGCGGAATTTGAAAAGATTATAGGGACGGGTAGTGAGCAGTTCCCCGATTGGAGGTTTGTTCCAGCAGCAGCTGGTGGCGGTGAAGTCATGGGTCCCGGATCAGGAACCTCTGACAGTATCCCCGCAAGGCTTTCAGATGGTGAGTTTGTGATGACGGCAAGAGCCGTTAGAAACGCTGGCGGTGGTGATAGATCGTTGGGCGCGGCTCGAATGTACGACATGATGAACCGCTTTGAGCGCGGAGCGGCATAATGGTTGAACAAACCAGAACTGATCAATATGTACGTCAGGCGCCTTTTATTGAGGATCGCCAGAGAAGGCTTCTTGAACTGGCGACAGGCCGCATGGAAGGCCCCATTCCAGCCTCAACATTTGATATAAATGTCGCAGGTCCAACTGAGTTCCAGACGGCTTCCTACGGAACAGGGAGGGGCATAGGCCAGTATCAGGACTATCTTGGCACCGGGGCCGGCACTATGGGAACAGGTGTGTCTCAAACGCTGGCGGGTCGAGGCCAGATTGGGGACGCTTTTACAGCGGGCGCCGGAACGGTTGCTGATGCAACCACCGGTCTTCGAGGAGTAACAGGTGTTCCTCTTCAAGGCGAGGCCGCTCAAATAGCGCGGGGGGCGGGGCAACGGTTTGATGCCCCAACATCTTATCAGGGGTACGCAGCACAGGGTTTTGACCCATCCAGTGTTTCTGCGTACATGAATCCTTACGAAGATCAAGCGGTTCAACAGGCTTTAGGCGACATCAGCCGTCAGGGAGACATCGCAAGAAACCGCCTGTCCGGGCAGGCTGTTCAGGCCGGAGCTTTCGGAGGAGCCCGTCAGGGCCTTCAGGAAGCGGAACTAGGAAGAAACATTCTTGAACAACAGGGAAGAACTGCTGCGGGAATGAGACAGGCTGGTTACCAACAGGCAATGGGACAAGCGCAACAATCGTTTATGGACCAGCAACGCAGAGCACAAGCTCAAGCACAATTTGGAACCCAAGCGGGTATGTCGGCTCTTCAACAGCAACAGCAAAGACAGCTACAGCAGGCGCAGATGCTCAGTGGTATCGGTGGCTTGCAGGGGTCGCAGGCCATACAGAGGGCGCAGACTCTGGGGCAACTCGGATCAGGTCTGGCTGGTATAGGGGCCGGGCAATCCCAGGAAGCGATAAGACTAGGACAGGGACTGGGACAACTGGGAGCGCAACAGGCAAACCTCGCCGGTATGGGTCAGGGCCTGTTAGCACAGCAGGCCACCCTGCAATCCCAGCTTGGCGCTCAACAGCAGGCACAGACTCAGAGAGAACTTGATGCCCAGCGTGCAGCAGGAATGCAACGGGCCTATGAACCCTTCCAGAGGATGGGTTGGTTCTCTGACATTCTCAAACCGACCATTGGCACCGCTCAATCGACAATTGGCCAGACCACGGCACCATCTCCCAGCATGTTGTCTCAACTTGTCGGAGCGGGTATCACCGGTCTTGGTGTGGCCAAGTACCTTAGCCCCGGAGGGAACCTGTTTGGGGGGGCGACGACGAAATGAGACGCCAGCGACCTATAAGATCCGTTCTTGCTGGCCGCAAGATGTTTAATGGCGGCATGATGATGCCTCTTGACACTCCTCCAGCCATGCAAAACACCCCGTCCGGCATTCTTGCGTCGTCTCAGCCGTTAATTGACTCGGCTACTCAGGAGGTGGTCGCACCATTGTCCATGGCCAGTGCACCAGTGTCCATGGCCCAGGGTGGCATTGTTCAGGGGTTCAGGAAGGGCGGTCTACAAAGCCGTGAGCAATACCGTAGATCACGCGGCAAGTGGCAACCCCCAATTGATAGTATTGGGCCCGGTCTTCCTGGGACTGGTTCAGACAGGCCATATGACCCTTCGGCCTCTGACCGTCAGCTAATGTCTCGTGATGAATACCGTAAATCACGCGGCAAGTGGCAACCCCCAGTTGACTACGGACTATTGGACGTACCAACAGTCAGTGCTCCCCGCATAATGACTGCACGTATTGATTCTGCACAATCCGACAATGGAGATTCCGGGCCATATTACACTAGGACCGGAGATAGAACTCGTCTAGGCCCCGGTTCTTCACCTGAAAACTTAATAGCAAGAGCCGAGGCAAATCCCGGTGAATTAACCAATCTTATGTTTCCGTATGAAGCTAGTATTACGGGTCGTAAGAAACCCGGGGACCCTGGTTACTGGAACAGAGGTACTTCACCTTCAAAAATGGCCCCGAGGGTGGGGGCCGATATTTTTGGTATTCCGCCCGGTGAAACTAGAGCATTTGATTTACTGTATAAGGTTCCCCAGGCAGGTTTGGAGCAACTATTTAGGGGTTTGAGCCAAGCAGAGGCTTGGGTCACTAGAGGCCTGTATGATTTTTACGACGCTTCTAGGACGCCAAAACCAGAGGATCAGAATTGGCTGAAACTTTACGATCAGACTTTTTCAGTGAACAATCTTCTTCGTAGACTTCCAGACATAGCAGGGGTTTCTAAAGAAGACCTTGCTTCTGAGATTACTGACATAGCCAAACAGCTTGTATCAAACGATCTGAATATTAGCGGAGAGGATATTGTTAATGCTGTCTCAGAACACTTACGAAATAAATACGACGCACCTGTTTTAGAACAATACGATTTATCTCTGGAAGGCGGAGGGTTCAGTACTGAAAAAGAACAGGCAGACGCTTTTCTGGCTATGGAAATAAACAGACTGTACCCAAGGATGCCTGAAGAAGAGGTTAACGAAATTATAAAAGCTAAAGAACTTAATCCCGATTCATCCATAGAAGAACTCGTTAGGCTTAGTTATCCCGATGAGATAGTAGCTGCTTATGCTACTCCGGGGGGATCCGACACGTCGAGACCCGGCGATCTGGGTATGGATTATGAAGGAATGGGCGGTACTGTGGTAGATCCTAAAGAAAGAGTTTCTACTGCTGCAGATGTTGACGCCAGTGTGGCGTCAACTCACGTTCTTACTGAAGCGGACATAAGGGCGGTGTATCCGAAAGCCACACGTAAACAAGTTAAAATAATTATGGACGCCTCAAAAAATAATCCAGGACTTAATCCGGAACAAATTGCCCGTCTTATTATCGGAACTTCTGATGATTATCATGACGCCACCACTCCTTCTGACGCCGCTGCCGCTGCCGCTGCCGCTGGTGCCGCCGTTGCTTCTGACGACACCACCGCTGCTTCTCGCGCCGCCACTGACGCGACGGTGCCTCCACCCGCTGATGGTATTGGGCCCGGTCTTCCTGGGACGGGCGGTCCTTCTCCCGCCGCCGCTGCTTCTCCCGCCGCCTCTGAGGTAATTTCGGCAGCCGTCGATGATGATGAGTATGGAACAACAAAAGGGGTTCTGGGAGAATATCTGGGTGACGAAGATGACATTGTAGATCTTATGAGAGGGGAACTTCGACAAGCTGTAGGAGAAGTTAGAGCAACTGCGTCTAATCCGAAAAAAACACCCGCAGAAACTAAACGAAAAATTAAGTATTATTTAAACGAGTTTAAAAAAGCCGCGCCAGAGTACGAAGGAGCTTCGCCCCAAGAAAAGGCGTTGGTTCTTGTAGACGCTGGTCTTCGTATTATGGCTGGACAAAGCCCCAACGCTATTACCAACATAGCTAATGGCTTAAAAGGCATAGGCAAAGAACTCGCAAAAGACGACAAAGAAAAACGGGCCTATGACCGTCAGGTTGACCTGTCTGCTGCTAAGTATGCTTTAGCAGCAGTAAACAAGGATAGAGAACGGTTGTTGGCTTTTGAAAAGTCAGAGAACGACGTAGTACAAGTAATGAGTCCCACGACAGGGGACTTGAAAACCATTACGAAAGCAGATCTTAGAACCGGAAACATTCCTGTTGGGTATCTGCCCACATCCGATCCGTATAAGAACTGGATTGATGGCGTCAAGACTACAGAAAGATTAATTGCAGCCCAAGCCAAACTCAAAGGCAAAGGGGAAATTACAGCCAAGTGGCTGGATGTTGGAAAAACCTACCTAACAGATGCACAAAGAGTTTTAGACTCAGTGCAAAGTAAAACATTGCTTGGCCCAGCCATACAAACGCTTTTTGCAACAAATCCTGACGGTTCAGCAAAGGTTCCTATTACTGGCATTAGAGGTGTTATGAACAGTGCTTGGAATCGTGCTGGAAATGCTCTTGGTATAAGAGGCGATGATACCATGAGAAAACAAGGCGAAAAAAGAGAGGCATACATCAGTAGAGTTAAAGCTGTAATTGCAAAAAAGATTACTCAAATTTTAGGCGAATCTAACAGGACTATTTCCACTCCTGATAGAACAAGAGCAGACGAGATTGCTGGGGTGTTTTCGGATTGGCTTTGGGACCCGGCTACAAGAGATCCTGACATTTTAAGAGATAAAATTAAAATTTTATGGCAAACGCTAGATAATGACGAAAAATCAGGACTAGCAGGGATGGCTCGAGCGGAGCAAAGTGTCGGAAATCTAACGGTTCCTGGCGGGGGAATGCTTTACGCAGACGTTTTAAGAGGACAACGGAGGGCTCTTTTTTCCACGAAGGTGGGAGTAGGCCCCAAAGGAAAAGTTCGTAAGTTGTCTGATTTTGGTTACGACATTGAAACTGGTACGTGGACAAAATGACTCAGATACAATTTCCTTCAGGGGAAGTTATTGATTTTGAAAACGCTAATGAACAACAGATAAAAGATGCTGTTGACGGTCTTCGTGAAAGAAATCCAGAGTTATTTGTAGAGAAGCCTCTTGACTATTCTACGGCTTCGTTTGAAGAAATTGTTTCAAGAGCCCAAGGGCCTTCTGGGACCCAAGGGCCTTCTGGGACCCAAGAACCCGACTTTACGCCCACGGTTGAGGGACAGATTACCGATACAAGTGATCGTTATAACTTTGGAAAAAGGGACACTGTTCAAGAGAAAGAAGAGTTTCTGACCGAAACCTACGGCCCAGACTCTTTTGGCAAAGACAGCAGGGGAAGATACTACTTAATACTGGATAACATCTCTCCTGAGATCAAGGCCGAAAAAGGTATAACTTCTGAATCAGGCACCATGTGGTTTAATAAACCCGGCGGCGGTTTTTTCGGTCTTTTTGATATGCCTGACATTGTAGAGTTTGGCGGAAAGTATCGCGGCGAACTCGTCGGTGCTACGGGAGCAGCGTTGCTAACTGGTGGCACATCTTTGATCGCAACTTCACTTTGGATCGGTCTTGGTGCAGGTCTTGGTAAAGGCGTTGATGAACTCCAGGAGTATGTTGAGGGAACCCAGCGTCAGAAACCTGATGAAATTTATGGGGATATGGCAACGTCGGCTCTTTGGAACGCTGCTGGTAACCTTATTGTTGGTGGTGCCCTGAGAGGCCTAAGAAGAGTATTCAAGGGGCCGGGCAACCCGGACGCACAAGTCATTACCGATCTCAGGGCGCAAGGCCTTTCGCCAGCTAATGCAAGAGCAGCTGCGGTTCAGATGCAAAGAACACAAACCAGAGAAGCAATGAAGGAAGGAGCCCGTCCCACTATTTCGGACGCTACAGGAAAGTCTGTTATGGGACGTATGCAGGCCATCCACGAAGGTATTTTTCCTAATCGAGCGGCGGCAAGGTCTAATCGTAAGTATGTTGAGGATTTGATCAATCAATATAAAAATGGACAAATGAGCGATGACGCCTTTGCAGCGGCTCTTGATCAGAACGCCAGAGACATTTCCCGTTTGATAAGCAGCGCAATGAAAGATCCTGACGAAGCTGTTAAATTGGCAAATCAGCACTTGCGAGATGTTATCGAGCAGGAAATGAACTTGCTCAAACAGGTGTACACAACCGGAGATGAGACTGCTGCGGCGTTCCAGAACGAGATGACCCGCATGGTCCGGTTGTGGCAACGGAACAATGCAGAACTGTACGGCAACGCTTCTAAGTTGATGGATAATGCACGGTTGTTTGAGGCCGCTGGTCTAAAAAAGGTCGTTAGAGATCAACTCAAGGAGCCGTTGGCCAAAGAACAGGGTCTGGCAAACAACCCCGTGTACCAGTACATTATGAGGAAAAGGGGTGATTACACAATCGAGGAGCTTTCGGCTCTTAGGTCTACTGTTAATAACTCCCGCAGCGGCAGTTTGGTTGGGGATGTAACAGACCGTCAGTTAAAGGGTTTGGCCGATAAGCTTGACGATATGTTTACTGGTGCAGAACTTCGCATAAACGAGATTATTGAACTAGCAAAAGCCAATAGGCTAACTTACGAAGTGCTGGGAATGGCTCCTCCCTCTGGGAGACCGGGAGCGCAGTTGGGATTCAAAGTTGGTGGTGAAGAATTATTAACTCCGCAAGAGGCCGCACGAGTAGCCCGACAATTCGCAGATGGCCTGGATAAGTTCAAATCTGCAAACCTGCATTACGAAGACGGCGCCAAAATATTCAAGACAGGCGCCATGAACATGCTCAACCAGAACATAAAAGAAGGATTTTTTGCTGACATGAGCGCCGTTGTTGAGGCCGTGGTGCAAAATAACAGGCCGCAACTTCTTCGCAACTACCTGAAAGGTGTTACGCCCGACGAGACAATACGCGGAACTATGCAGTCTATCCCGTCAACTCAATGGTCTGCCATGGCTACGGCGGCTCGTCAGGGGAATATAACGGAAGTTAATCGTCTGCTTGGGGCTAACTTTCCTGAGTTGGCTGGCGGTAAGATGGCGAACAAAACACTTAAAAAAATTGGGTTGGCGTTCAAGCCACCTAAGTTTCTTGAAACTCTTCCACAAAACGATCCTTATCGTAAGAGAATTCTTGGTGAACTGGCTGAAACATTTCAACTTCACGCTGACGATGCGGCTGCGGCTGCTTCTGGAACAGCCCACAAAAACATCAGCCGTCAAGCACTGGCGAGCACCTGGATAAAAACAGTAGCCCAACAATCCGATGACTTGGGTGTTTTTGACCCAGCCGCCTTCCGGCGTTCTTTTGACGCCTTGGGCAAAGAAGTGCAGACAGAACTTTTTGGTGCCACCGAAGCGAAACGGTTGAATGCAGTCCTAAAAGATTTTTCTTTGGTAGCACCAGATCAGATTAAACGTGGTTTTCGTTTTGAGTCTGTTGCCCCTGGGTCAATTACAAATTCAAACATGCGTAATATTGTCCAGAATTTGCAGGCAGATGTGGCGGAAGCTCAGGTTCAAAGCACCAGTGCTTTATTTCAGGCAGTGAAGACTGGAAGAATTGTTAACGCCGACGACATGATTCAGGCCGCAGTAAAAGATCCTAAACTTCTGGATGATCTTATCCGAAGAGTTCCGGGGGACGTTCTGAATGAGCCTTATGGTTTGAAGGACGCCGCGATGTCCCGGATCATCCGAGAGGCTTTTCCAAAAGGAATTACAGAAGAGGCTGTTGTGTCCGGGGCCTGGAAAGAAGGTATGGCTGCGTCTATCAACAATCTAAATCAGCGCGGTTCCTTAAACAAAATCTTGGGCGCAGATACGGTTCGGGATTTGGTTAAACTGACAAAACTTCCTGTTGGCGATAAGGCCCTTAAAGGTAAAGGAGGTCTGGCTTCCTCTACATACGCTGCGGGTATTTTTCTTGCCATACTAACTAATCCTGTCGCTGCGCTGCCTTCACTGGCTGGTGTTTACCTAAGCGGAAGGATTCTTCGTAACCCGCTGTTTCTTAAAGCGATGACCAGACCAACTATTAGGGCCTCTGAACTACAGTCAGGAATCAGGGCTTTGTCGGACGACATACTGGCGAAAGCTAGAGCGGACGGTGTGAGCATGACCCGAAAACAGGCAACGGAGGAGGCCAAGAAACAGCTTGGTAATCTGAGTGTTCTCCGACGTAGATTTACGGAACTTGCTGTTGCGGAAGCCAGAATAATGAGTGCTACAAAGGCTTCTGAGAGCACCGGCCCAGAGGAAAGAAGGGTTATGGGAGAAGCTGCTTCTGGAGTGGTCGATTATGTTCGCCCCATTGCCCAAGACATCCGGACACAGGTTCCAGCTGTACAAAACATCAATGTGCCTGGATTGCCGGCCAATGCAGCTGCTCCAGCGCAAACGGTAAGCCCGTCCATTCAGGCTTTACGTGATCAGGCTAATCCCCGTGTTCAGGCCATGCAGGATCTTCTCGGAGGGCAGCGGTAATGCAACTCTCCGACCACTTTACCCTGAGTGAGCTTACCAAGTCGTCTACGGCTGAACGGTTGGGCATTGCCAATGAACCAGGGTCCGTGGAAGTTGAAAACCTGACCATGATCTGCGACCAGATACTGGAGCCCGTAAGGAACCATTATGGTGTGCCGTTTGTCCCTAACAGCGGCTTCCGCTGTCTGGAGCTTAATCAAGCCATTGGATCTTCTGACAGGTCACAGCATGTTACAGGACAGGCTGTAGACTTTGAGGTTCCGGGCGTCCCAAACAGGGATACGGCCCTGTGGGTCATGGACAACTGTGACTTTGACCAGTTGATTCTGGAGTTTTACAAGGAAGGCGTGCCAGATTCCGGCTGGGTGCATTGCAGTTACAGGATAGCAGGTGGGAACAGAAGATCTGCCCGTATATTCGATGGCAGGAACTGGAGTGCGCTGAATGGCGCTTAGGAGCGATGTAGAAGGCTATGAGGGCGATCCTACCGGTGTTGATGCTCCGGGCGTAAACGCACCTGGGGTGTCGTTGTCATCAAAAGACCTTGGATTTGCTTTAGACGCGGTCAACTACGCTGGTATGGCTAATTTGGGGCCTTCTCTTGGACTTCCCGGCACTCTTGCCGCTGCCGCTGTGGGTTATCACAACCAGGCGTCCCGCGACAGGGATGTTCTTGGTCTTGATCCAGATAAAACAACTGTTGCTGGACAGTTGGCCCGGTCAATGGTGCCGGGGTTCGCGCAAAAAAGTTTGTTGGGAAGATTAGGGATGTTAGGTCCATACCAGCAATCTGTTTACGACAACGCCCCCCTGAGTCAGTTACAAGAGGCCGCCAAACAGACCCAGTACCAGCATATGTACGACCCGGAAGAACAGAACCTCATGTCTGCATCGGAACTTGGCTGGGACTACGACATAGCCGACCCTGACCCCAGCACTTCTGTTGCAGAGGTAGAGGGTGTTGCTGGCGTTACGATGGATTCTGATGAGTTCAGCATGGACAGTGGGTACGATAAGGATGACGATGATCCTACTGATGTTGATTGGGATGTTGATGTCGATGAGGATTACGACGACGATAGCGGTAGCGACGAAGGCTTCGGAGATGCTGCTGGTGGGTGGGGCGAAGGATACTGGGCGCAAGGTGGTGCTGTCGGTTTTAATCAAGGTGGTGTAACTGATACTGAAATTATACGACGATTTGACGAAAAGGAGAAAAACCGTCTACGTCAACAAGAAATAAGACAGCAGCGTTACGCAGAACTTGAACCTGAAGAAAGACTTTTTTCAGAAAACCGCATCCCTGGCGGAAGAACGGGCAGTTCCAAGGCTGTTATTCCTCCCGGATTTTTTAATCGTATTCCTGTTGGGATAGAAATTCTTCAAAGTTATCAGAGACAACAGTTAACTGCTTGGCCTGATGAAGTAATGAAAAGATATAATCTTAAACAACAAGCAATGAGAGAAAACAAACAAACGGTTCTCAAGGGTATTTTTAATATTTCTAATGCTGGTAGATTTATGACAAACACTCTTATAAAACCAGAACAGTTTAGAGCTTCCTTAATTAAATCCGAACAAGAAACAACAAAGGAGAATGAAAAAAAATTTAGTCATGTTGCAAATAGTTTGGGATTGGGAACTACCTTTACACTTTCACCTGATGATTTAAACGCGAGAGTAAATCTTGATTTCAAAAAGAATCCTCGTTCTAGAAATATATCTGGAAACGTAGATATTCCTATAACGGATGACACAAGAGTTAATATCGCAGCACAACGAAACTTAATAGAAGGCGGTCAGGATTCCACCGCGTATGGGGCGGGGGTTAATACAAAAGTTTTTGATGGTGTGGGTAGTTTAGGTTTTAATCTTAGAAGAAACCCCAGAGAAACTTATGGTGGTGTAAAGTTCACCATGCCGTTGAACTAACTACTTCGCTGAACCCCAGTTCTCGCCTAACCCTACATCGACCTTGGACGGTATCGTCAATCCCGGAGCACAGTTCTCCATTAAACTCCTGATTTCTTCAACCTGTTCGTCGCTCTCTATCGAAAAGCACAATTCGTCGTGTACGGTGAGCATGGGCCAGTGACCACGGTCCATGCAGTCTTTCATAGCCTGCTTGGTCTGATCCGCTGCAGAGGCCTGTATGAGCCTGTTAAGGGCCTTGTAGACGAAAGCTACCTGATACCTGTCTGGGTCCAAGCTTTTCCAGTTCTTGTCCCTATCCTCAACAGGTGTGTTCAGGACATCACGCCACCGTTCCTCAAGCCTGTCTACGTGAATAGGAGCCTTTCGTTCTTTTGAGTACCCCTTTAGTTCCCGCATTGGAAAACGACACTTACGTCCAAGCAACGTGCGGATCTCTGTGCGCTTGGATGCGATATCCATAACAGACGATGCAAGTCCACGAATGAACGGAACCTTTTCGTCGTACTCGTTACGAAGAGACTTGGCTTCCTCAAAAGGTATATCGCCAAGGGTCTGTGCCAGCTTGCCAATGCCCATGCCGTACATGATTCCCAGATTGATCGTCTTGGCGTGGTTTCTCTCCACATTTGCCATGTCGGCAACCAATTGATGAAAGTCCAGATCGTCCTTCTGGTACAGGCCTACAATCTCCTGAACCTTCTCATTGTCCCTCGTAGCCGGTGTAAGGGACGCATAATGCATCAGCCACCGTGGTTCCTGGGCACTGTAGTCAAAACTCCCCCATCTGCATCCATCTTCCGGTACAAAGAGTCCCCGTATGAGTTTCTTGATTTCCGGGTGTCTGGAGGGAACCTGCTGCAGATTTGGATTACTGGAGGAAAACCTACCCGACACAGTTCCACCTTCATCTGAGCGCAACTGGTTAAACTGACAGTGGATACGGCCATTGTGCTGATGATTGAGAATCGTATCAACAAAAGTCGTATTGGCCTTGTTGTATTCCCTGATTTCCAGGATCTTGTGGGCGATGGGGTGGTCATGTGTCTTCAGGAAATGTTTCGTAAAGCTGGGGGCGTCCGACTTGGCCGTTCTTTCGTAACCTAACCCCAGACTGTCAAAAACCATAGCTAAACTTTTAGCGTTCCATGGTTCCAGATGTACGTCTGTCTCGTCTTTTATTTCCTTGAGAAGTTTCTTCTCCTTACCCTCGAGAAAATCTTTTGTCTGTTCTGCCCGGTCAACATCAACCTTTACACCGCGCTTTTTCATCTCAAAGATCATTGGCAAAAGGGACAACTCAACATCCAGTATCCTTTCGCAGTCGTCCTCAATCAGTTTTCTGTGCAGAACATCCCAGAGACGGAACGTCAGGGATGCATCCATTTCCGCATACCCCGCAACCCTTTCCGCCGGCAGCTTCCACATCTCTGCCTTGGCATCAACGCCGTGCTGGCTGGCAGCTCTTCTTAACTCCTCTTCCGCCTTCCGCTGACCAAGGTACGTGGCTCCCAGTGCATTGAGGGAGTAACTGAACCTGTTCTCATCCAGAAGGGGGGCAGCAATCATCGTATCGAGTATTTTTCCCTTGACCTCGATACCTTCCGTAAGCAACCATCCCAGATCGTATTGTGCGTTATGAAAAACCACGGACATGCCGTGGTTCAACTGGTCCTGAAGCCATCTGAGTACAATGTCTTTTGCCATGTTGCCCCCGCCTTCATGAGCAATCGGCAAGTAGGCACTCCACTCAGAGGCGGCAACAGCAATCCCTATGAGGTTGCCATCTTCTCTAGCCCACCCTGGCCCCAGGTCCCGCAGGTGAGGATCTCTCGTCTCCACGTCCACAGCAATAATCTTCTCCCCGGACAGGTCAGGAAGGTGCTCTGGTGGAAACCAGACTTTTTCGTCAAAGAGATCTTCACGCATTATTTTCTTCTGATATCGACGCCCATATGGCTGTATAGGCTGTGGCGTCTACCCCGTCATCAGGGTTTGGCCCCCCTACTTCACTTCGGGCAATTTTAAGTAGAACCATGCAGAAAGCAACCTGTTCCGGCGTTACATCCGCCCCCAGATAACTCCCCCACAGATCAGCTACCCGTTCGTGAAGAACCACATAATCCCCGTGCTGCTTGGCCCTGTCTCCCCCCACAAGAGATGCCGCCGTCTTTAGAATATCCGCTGGCTTCATAACTCATAACTCAAGTTGGTTTGGGGTATCATAATATGAAGAGATTTTTTTGTGCGTGTTACAGCAACGTAGTATACCCGATGCTCTGTTGCAGGATTGTGTAAGTATTCTTTGTGGGCTGCATAGGATAAATCAGGAACCACCAACACGTTGTCAGCCTCTCCACCCTTCATCGAATGAATTGTACTCACCTTTATTCTAGGACTTCTGACATTATCCTTTCTTTTCAAGGCATTTAGCACGTAGTTCTTGGTGTCAAGATCAATTTTATCCAAAGCTTGATGCCACCTGACAGAACCATCCACTAACAGGCCCAGCTTGTCCGTTGCCTCAGACATGCTTATCAAAGCGTCTGGGTCCAAACCCAACAGGGCGGAGGATCGCGGTCCATTGCCCCTTGCGTAACCTTTTGAAACAGACATAAGAGTGTAAATATTTCGTAATTTGTTCGGTGTAATCGCTACACCCTTGCACCAATCTTCCCAAGACTGAATAGCCTCATAAGTCTTAGCTGGAATGCTGGGGTGGCCGTTGCGACTGTACACCCAACCTTCTTTCCTGAGAGCATGAGCATACTGTGACGCAATACGATTAGTGCGAGCCATTAGGCACCACTCGCCTTCGTGTAAGGGAACGTCCCAAATGTTTTGGTGATACTGAATGATGCCCTCTTCATCACGGGGGCGCCACATCTTGGGTGCTCGACCCACTATGCGATTGACAATGTTTTGAGCTTCTCGCCAAGTTGATTTAGGCACCCTGTACGACTGACTCAGAACAGTCTTCTTTTCTGTTGCGTTTAAAAAGGCTTGAACGTCAGCCCCTTGAAAACCCATAATCGCTTGATCGTCATCTCCCGTAAAAACCTGTATGCGTGGCATCTGCCTTAAAACATCAATCATTGACCATTGTAGAGTAGACAGATCTTGCGCTTCATCTACAAACAAAGCCTCTATGTTCGGCGGAGCATCCGACCTGATAAAATTTTCGATCATGTCGGTAAAATCAATTTTATTTCTGGTCATTTTGTAGCTTTCGTAGGCCGCTACCAAACGCTTCAATTCAGAATAATCAACAGAATAATCGGCCAATCGCCTGTGCATTTCCTCAAGAGGAACCTTTTTACTACGAGCCAAAAAATATTGATTCATGTAAAAGTCACCCTTTGCTATACCCAACGTATCAAAATCGGTTTCCATGCCCGATTTATCTTTACCAAAAGGTATGCCCACAGCATCACCAATCTCTTTCATATCCTTTGCTCCCATGACCTCGTCAGTGCTATAGCCCCCAGATCGAAACGCCATGGAATGTAACGTCTGAAAGTAAGGAAGATCTTTTTCGTTTAAACCCCAATCACCGCACACTCTCTCGCGGCTCTCTTGTGCGGCCTTACGGGTAAACGACACACAGGCAATTCGATCAGGATCAATACCTTGCTCGATGCACTCCCTGATCTTGTTGGAGTTGGTCTGGGTCTTGCCCGTGCCGGGTGGCCCAAGGATGGTTTCATGCTGATCAACCACGCCTGCGCCTCCCCCACAACCAAAGCGCCGCCGCTACGGTCATCCAAACCTTACCAACAACCTGACCCGATAAATAATCAAGTGACCCAAAAGCGATCCAAAGAAATACAGCACTGTCCACAAATGCGCCAACGGCACCACTCGCCAGAACCGCCAGAACCAGACGGCGGCGGCGTAGCGGGGTGTAAACCGCCATGTCCGCAAGCTCTGACAATAAAAAAGCCAAACCACTCGCAACAACCAGAGGCGCGGGGGCAATAAAAGCCGACAGGGACGCACCAACCACAATAGCGAGAGCCGCCACAATCGGACCAAAATATTCATGAACAGCATCCCTTAAAACCAGGGCAATTCCAATAAGAAGAACTCCGGAAGGGGCCATCAATCCCGGAGCAACCGGAATCAGGCAAGGCCCGTTAGGGACACAAACCGTTCCAACATTACCAATCATCCAGTTTGCAGCCGGAATGGTCGCTAGAAATGTAATCAGGTAAATAAATCTTGTCATTTAAAAAGCTCCATCTCTTGTGGTCTGGGAGTCCAGAAAACAGGGTTTTGGACAGAATCAATCCTCCGTGCCATTCTTTCTGGGCAGATGTTTGAGTCCTTATAATTACGGGCAACATTCACACTGTCCGCAGAGGCAAAAGGCCAACGGTCACCACACAACGCAAGCCCCCTAAGCATATGAACCCAAGGTAAAGGTCCTCTCTGAGACATCCAATTGAACGCTTGATCGGCGCGTTTCTCCCAGACTTCGCTACCAACCTGCCAATACTTCCCGCTTGATCCGAAGCACAGTTTGGCAAACCCAAGATCCAGGAGGTGGCCGATCTGATCAATCGGTTCATGTAAATGCCATACAACCGCAGCGGCATCGAGTCGGTGCGGCCACTTCTTTGCAAGTGCAAGATTATCTGAAGGGTTCCCATCAATAACGTCAGGGACTACAGCCCAGTGAGGATGCGCCAGACGTGGTTCGGTCCACTCGTAATATCCCTCCCAGTCAGGTTTCTCCCCCTGTCTGTAATATGTAAAAGCACCGTTATCCCACATTATGGTTTGTCCACTGGACAAACAGAATTCTGAATCTCTGGGGTCTACATAACTCACGCAAAAGTTTTTGCCGGACAGTTTCCATAACTCACTGCGCGGAGTCAGCGGAGTGCCGTGATAATGTATCAAAACGGTGGGTCCTCCGGTGAGAACGTAACTTCGGGCAGGTCAACCTCGCCACGGTGCATCTCTGGTACAAACCACACCCGCACCGACTTCCAGTTATCGTTGTTATCTCTGAAGCGATAAGTCTTGTCGGACTCCGCTCCACTGTTCATTTCTTTTAAGCGTTCAGTGATCTGACCGCGTGTGTACAACGTAAAGTTATTACGCTTCAGAAACTCCTGTAGGGAACTAAGCTTGAAATACGTAACGCCGTCCTCTGTCCACGGCTTACCTGTCAACAGTTCCTCTGGGCTGTGGGCCTGTATACGAGAAGTGCAAAACGTTTCGAGTAATTCTACGAACAAACCTTTCTGGGTCAGTTCCTCTGGCACCGATATGCGTGTAGCATCACTCAATAATCCGTCGATCAAGTCACGCCAATCAGACTCCTTCATCTTGGCTGGCATTTTGTACATCTGTTCCATGCAAGCACGTTGAAACTCCACCTGCATCTGCAACTGCTTGGTAGACAGTTCGAGCCTCGCCCCGTCAACGTCAATAAACCACACAGGGGGTTCTGACTCTACGACAGTAAGACCGCCCACCGGCACATGGGAGCTGGCATCCCCCACTCCAAACTTCCGGGACCGACACAGAGATTTGTTGCAATGGCCCTGTAATGGTTCCTGCTTGCACGTGTAGAAGTATTCTTTCTTGTCCAGCTGCTCCTGAATGAGAACGATTTCCCGCGCCGGAAGAGGTGGGTTGCAATACTTCTGGTTATGCTTCTCCAGCAGAACCTTCCAGTCATTTGGAGCCGCCTGCTTGTAATACACGCCTATGTTTAAAAGCGTATTGTTCCTGCCTCCCTCTGGAATGCCGAACTCCGTCAGCTGCTGAAGACATGGAGGCCCTTTGGGCAAAACATCATCACTTCCCCCCAACGATATGCCGGCAAGTTCTTCCGCTGAAAGACGTGACTGCTCCCCCGCATCAAGAAATTCTTCCAGCGTCAGGGATTCACCACCCTTCCTGAGAGCATACCGGGTTGTGTACTGTGCGTTCTGGTAGGGAAGGTTTATGAAGTTTCCAACGTCGCCACGCTCCGCCAGCAACTCTTCCTGTTTCGGGAATATCTCGCAGTTTCCCCAGCCAAGGACGGCGGCAAATTCCGCAAGACGGTCCCGAACTTCCGAGGCAGCAACTTTCTCTGACAGGAAAAGAAACAGGTGGGCACCACCCGATTTGGATCGGCACAGTACCAGAGGCAGTTTGAACTTTTTGACCTTCGCAAACAGAACCGGAAGATCGAGGCTGTAGTCATCTATGTCCAACGCGCCAAACCGGCACTTGTTGGTTTCGTCAATAGGTATGGACCCAACGCCAATTTTCCCATCCAGATGATCCTGGATGAGGTCCACCGTCAACGGTTCACGGACAATTTCGTACTTTGCCTGCTGCTTACCGTTCTTTTGACGATCTAAAACGTCTGTCTGTCCGTGGGCTCCCTGTGATCCCATAAAAAGATCAAGGAACCTCTGCGATAATTCATCCATAAAAAAATGGGGTCCCGAACTACACGGGACCCCCAGACCCTAGAAAGGAACTTCGTCGGATTGATCCGCGATAGCTTCCGTTTCCTGTAACGGCGGAGCAATACTCAACTCCCCGCTGGAAATGGAACTGTGCAGCTCTTTACAGTCATTATAGGCTTCCAGAGAAGGCACCTGACCCTCAAGGGCGATGCTCCATGACCCCCACGATCCTTTGTCGTTCCCATCCTCAACGGATTTCAGACGATAGGTGTTCGCAAAAGATGGCAGTGTCGCACCGTTATTCTTTTGCATCATCATCATTGACAGCCAGAGACGCGATTTCTTCAACTGCGTCTTTTTCATGTCCACGATAGCATTCTCAAGATTGCCGTCTTCGTGAACGATCTTGATGTAATGCTGGGCGGTGCGAACCAGTTCGTTGCCGTTGGTCAACAACTCCATCCCGGAGTCCTTGTCCCGTACCGCCGTTCGTACATCGTTTGAATTTGCCGAAAGTTCTCCGACGAAACCTCCCCCCTGATTACGGGGTACAAACTCCAGCAATTTCATCTGGAAGAAAACCGGCAGTACCGAGACGCCTTGATCCGCATCCCAAACCTTGTTGGTCACGGTGTTGAAAATATCGCCCTGCGAGGCGCCCGTTATGAAGGCCGGATCGCTTTTCTTCAGTTGTGGCGAAAGTGCCTGAATAATCCTGACGAATGGGATCTGAAGATCGGACGATGTCACCTCTTCAAAACCAAACCCAACGTCTGTCGCAAAGGCTTCTTCCAGTTCGTTCTTACCGTTCTTAGCCATGGTTCATTCTCCTCTGATTTTGGCTACTGTTCCAATGTGTGCGTTAAAAATTTCCAGATCGATTTCCTGTTTGTTCTCAACCCGCTCTCGAATCAGCTTCTTGAGCGTTTGAGGTTCGACCCAGGTTTTTGCAGCAGTTTCAAACCCCTTGTTTTCAAGATCCGCCTGCATTGCTCTTGCACGATTGTCTTCACTCACTCCAAATCGGACACTGACATCATTTTTAATGAAGTCAGCCGCCCCTATCTGTCGCAGGTGCTGAAGTGCAATATCACGTTGCAAAGGATCTTTGGGCATTGTACCGCTTACAAAGGTTGAGAGGCTGACCTTGTTGCCGTCCACCTCAACCTTATCCAGACCCATTTCCTGCATCTTCGCTGGAATCAGGTCATACAGATAACGCTCCCGCTTCCGCTTCGCGTCCTTCACTACGTCCTCCGCAAGCCGGACCTCCCTGTCAATGGACTGAGCAGTCCTGATCAACCCAGAAAGCTCTTGGCCTGTTTCGGTTGTAACATCATTAAACGCTTCCGCATCGGCAGTAATCGTATTCCACAAGTCTTCGTCACTCATCAACGTATCTCCTCGTCAGGGTTCAAGTTCTCAATGCCGCTACCGCGCAATCCGATCTTCACGGGATAATAGGACTTCTCCATCTTGTCCCACTTCAAAAGGTTGACACGCCCACGGTTCATTTCCGCAGCAATGGCAAACGCCACACCAATGATCGCTGGATCGCCCATTGCCAACAGCCAGTCGTCGTCACCAAAACCGCGAAGCTTTCGCCGGATCTGAGAAACCAGCTTTGCCGGGTTCAGGTGAATCTGATCAAAGGGATTGGTGAGGGGTTCGAGATCACCCCACTGTGAAGCTGACACGATGTTCACACGGGGATTCTCTTGTGTAACGTATACCGTACTGGTCATTAACTTCTCATTTCTCAGTTCTGACTCAGTCATCCTAATGAATGTAATTTCGATTTGCAATAGTAAATCATGGGATATATAATACCATGTATGACCGACTACGAGTACAAGACCAGACCGTACCAGCATCAGGACGATGTGTTGATGCATTCCTGGGATAAAACGAACTGGGCTTACTTCATGGAAATGGGGACGGGAAAGTCCAAGGTGTGCATCGACAACGCCACCATGCTTCGAGAGCGTGGGGAGATCGATACCTTTATCGTTGTAGCTCCCAAGGGTGTTTACCGGAACTGGGCCAACCTTGAAATTCCGGCGCACATGCCGGATCGGGTTCGGGACGACTGCCTGATATCCGTCTGGCGCCCAACGCCGCCCAGGGCGCTGAAGCAGGACCTGATGAGTTTCATGAAGCCGGCAGAAAACTTCCGTGTTCTTGTCATGAACGTGGAAGCACTGTCCACGGTCAAGGGACAAAAGTTTCTGGTTGGGGTTCTCAGGGCGTCGCAGGCCCTTCTGGCAGTTGACGAGTCCACGGCAATCAAGTCGCCCAAGGCCTCGAGGACGAAGGCTCTTATCAAGATGTCTGAACTGGCGAAGTACAGACGCATCCTGACAGGATTCCCGGTCACGCAGTCGCCCATGGACCTGTGGGCGCAGTGTCGGTTTCTTGACAGAACGCTGCTTGGAGATTGCGGCGACAACTATTTTCAGTACCAGTATCGTTACGCGGTTATGAAGAAACAGAGTGTGGGTACACATTCTTTCAATCGGGTTGTCGGGTACAGAAACCTGGAAGAACTATCGGGTCTTCTCAAAAACTTTTCCAGCCGCGTGATGAAGGAGGATTGCTTGGACTTGCCGGGGAAAATATACACGCAAAGAAATGTTGCTCTGTCACACGATCAGGCAAGAATTTATGACGATCTGAAAAAATACGCACTGGCGCACATAGAAGATGACGAGTTCATGACCACGCCAAATGTCATGACCCAGCTTCTGAGAATGCAGCAGGTGCTTTCGGGCCACACAAAGTCTGACAGTGGCGAGATGATGGAGATCAAGGACAATCGCCTGAGTGAGCTGCTGGACTGTCTGGAAGAAGTCGAGGGCAAGGTCATTATCTGGTCGCGGTTCAGATACGATGTGAAACGTATCGAGACTGAACTGGTAAAGAAATACGGCCCACGGTCCACGGTTACCTATTTTGGTGACACGTCCGACGAAGCACGGTCCATGGCTATTGAGAATTTTCAGAATGGCGAAGCAAGATTCTTTGTCGGCAACCCGCAGACGGGTGGGTACGGGATCACGCTCACTGCCGCAAATACCGTGATCTACTTTGCAAACAGTTTTGATCTGGCAATACGGATGCAGTCTGAAGATCGGGCACACCGGATCGGTCAGACACAACATGTCACCTATATAGATCTGATCGCGGAAGGGACGATTGACGAACAGATCGTCAAGGCCCTGCGCGACAAGATGGACATTGCCAGTGTGGTAATGGGCGAGGAGTTTAAAGAATGGCTGAGGTAGATTAATGCCTTTACGAGTTGATAAAAGTTATCTACGGGGTCCAGAGCACGTTTTGAATATGTTCATTGGAGAAATGCAATCTTTGGACTTTGATAATGAGGAAATAATCAAAGCCATTATTGAGCGTTGTAACCCTGATTTGAGTCCCTTTTATGAAGAGTTAATACAACAGGAAAAACACCTTAAGGAGATAGCAAATGCCTGATATCAAGAAGTACAAATCCGTAGCTGTGCCAATCCCAACGTGGGAAAAACTCTGGGACATGGCCGGCAAGAACCACAGATCCCCTGCTCAACAGATCGCTTTTCTGGTGGATGTGTCGGAAGACTCCCCGACAGATTCCGAGGTGAAGTACCTTTATTCCAATCTGAAAAAGGAAGCCTCATGAGCCTCGATTCATTCTATCAGGAAATTCAGAGCCTTGAAAAGGATTGCAAATCACTCACTGGTGCAGGAAAAACCATCGTCCTGTTTCGGGTGGCCCTTGAAACAGGTGCCCGGGACATGGGCATGATCGGAGTTCTCCACCTGATATCCAGATTGATGACAACAAGCCTTGGTATCATGCATGACGATTCTTCGTACAGTTTTGAAGAACTTCTGGACGACTTCGAGGTGGAAAGCAAAAAACCGAACTAGTCGTCATCAAGCACCCTCCGAAGATCCCTCCGAAGCGACGATGCGTGGCTCTCCCAGATAATTTTGCATTCTGGATCATGGGCCGCGTCGCGTGCCTCATTACACAAAAACACTTTTTTCAACAACCCGTTGGTACGTGGTTCGGTAGTCATCCCAGAAACCATTCGTACTTGCCGTGTGTTTCCGCACAGGAGGTACACGTTCTGTTTTCCCAGCTAAAGTTGTGAACGCGGGTTTTCCCCCCGCAGCCGGGGCAGACAATTATCTTGCCGCTCCTGCCTGCCTTGCACCATTTCGGCACACGTTTCCTGTCTTCAGTAGCTGGGGTTCCCTTGCCGAACAGTGCCGACAGGGGCCAGTGAAAAAATCCGGGCATCTTCATTCTCCTTTATAATCCACACATGCCTTCACACTCATTCTGCATCAGATCCTTGAACAGTTCTCCCTGTCCAAGCTCCTCCGCAGTACTAAAATCAACATCACGCAACGGAATACGTTTGGCGTGCAAGAACCGTGCGCCGTGAAATCGTCCTTCACCTTCTCGAAGCAGATCGTCCACAACACAGGCTTCCTCAAACTCCTCCGGGAAATTATCTTTCAGGTCCCTCCACTCGTTATCATTGTGAAAGGGACAACCAACACAGGCGCTCTTGACCAGAACCCTGTCAGGATAGTTTTCGGTAAACCACTTCAGGCAATCGCGCCGTGTCATTTCTTTTTCCAACAACGGCCAACGGTTCGTGACCCATGAGTCGGCGTTGTCCTTAACCCTCATCATCTCATCCCTGGATATTCCTATCCACATCTCCACCATTAAATCTTTGGGAGTTCTCTGGCGTGGTTTGAGGCCGGCCAGATCACGGACCTTCTTGCGTATGGGTTTGAGTTTGTACTCACTTGTGCATTGTCGTCGGGCCATTCCCTTGCTGCCGTCTTCGTTAAGAATAAAAAACGGTATGGCGGCAAAATTATGACCTGTCGTGTTGATGTTTGTTTCAAGGTCGTTCTTGATGTTCCCACGCTGAACGCGATAAACAGGAAACGATAACTGTTGTTCGAGCCACTCGAGATGCTGGTACACGGACAATGGTTCCCAGCCCGTATCAGCAAATACAGCACAATCAGGGCGAGGCCCAATCTCACCTTTTTCGGCCTTCAAAGCCATAACAGAAGACTGAACTCCAGCACCCAGACTAATCACTCGCAGCGAGGCATTTTCTACCGGATTGAACCAGTTATTGTTCATGGGCCGTTCCTACTTCAACATCTTCGAGCCATTCCGCTTCCTCCGGCGTCCGGGGCTCCGTGTCATGCCACACCTCCCCGTCACCAATGACCGCTATCACAGGAACACCTCCTGCAATGCGTATGGGGAGCCGCCACCCGCTCATTGCAGCAACAACCCCAAAACTAAAAGCACACCCTTGATAATGACAAAAACTTCCCAACCCATAGTAAATCCTCAAAAAGGGTTCCCGACCACAACAGCGATCATGGAACCCAGAAAAATCAACACGAAATGTTCCCAACCCATTTTATTTATCCTTTCACCATGTCCCGCAACCTTCGTAGCCTTCGTGGACATATCCACCATAAAACGAAAGCTCCGACCAGTCAGCCTTCAATTGTGCGATGACAGGATGTGGCGCATCCCACGCCGTCTGAAATGTGTAAGTCACCCACATGAAGTCATCATCCACCTCGCTGTCGTTGGCGGCTTGGTCACAGATGACTGCTATTGTTTCGCCCCATACTTCCGCCTCAACATCACAGGCGTCCCACTTGGTCCCCCAGTTATCAATAGACCAGGCACGCCAACCGCGATCCCGACATTCTTCCGGCATCGGAATGATCTTCTCAAAAGAAAACCCCTCACCCATGTGTTTGAGAAAACGGCGAACCTCTTTCGTTTTGCCCTCAACGGTTAATTCGTTCTTTGTCCAATTTGGCATCTCACTTTCTCCTTTCTAAGTGAACAATTGAGATCCTAACATGTAACATGGTACACGGTCAACGGTTCATTGCCGTTACATATATAGGGGCAAAATGAAAAAAAAGTTTTTGAAAAACAACTTTTGGACCTAAAAAAGTGTAAAAGTGTGACGAGTAACGAAAAACAGTAGTTAAGTTGTTGAAATATATAAATTGTACTCGTTACACTTCCCGTCACACATCGTTACACTTTAGGGTGTTTCGTTACACTTTTCTAGCCGAAGACATCCTTGAAATCATGGGATACAAGGGTTAGTTTTGAAAAAGAGTGTATATAGGGGTAACGAATGAAAAGACGGATTGAAACCAAGGCGGAAGAGATCGAAGAGTCTTACGGGCGGAAACTGACCAACCGCCAAAAGACTTTTGCAAGGCATTTCGTTGATGGTACTCACTCGAACGCCGAGTGTGCGCGGAAGGCTGGATACTCTGACAGAAACGGTATTGCCAAGATCCAGGCCCATAAACTTCTGAACCCGAAATATTTCCCCCACGTTGCGGAATATGTCTCGGAGCTCAGGGAAGAGCGCGAACGAAAATATGGCGTCACTCTCATGGGTCAATTGAAAAGACTTAGGGAACTGTCTCTGGGCGCCGAAGAAACCGGTCAGTTTTCGGCTGCGATAAATGCTGAAAAGACCAGATCGGCACTGGGGGGTCTCACTACTGACAGACGCGAAACAAATCACTTCCACGCCATTGAAAACATGAGTCGTGAAGAGATTGAGGACAGGCTTTCTGAGCTTAGAAAATCGCACCCCAATGTTTTTGATGCAGATTATGAGGTTGTTGATGACGCAAAAACCGGAGGCAAACCTGTGGAAGAGACTACGGGAGAAAATGCCGAAAAGCTGGAACACCACACGGATTGAAAACCGCCACGGTGGAGGCGTTCCTGATGTTCATGTGTGCGTGGAAGGCTTTTCGTTCTGGATAGAACTTAAAACAACCAAGACTAACCGCGTAAATGTATCGGCGCATCAGGTTGCTTGGAATTTCGCCTATTCTCAGTCGGGCGGCGTAAGTTTCTTCCTTGTTCACCCCCTCGTATCCCCCAACCTATATTTGTTTGAGGGGGTCCATGGTCGGGGTTTGGCGGAACATGGCCTGAAGTCGGGTCGGTCGGGGTCGGGGCAAGTCGGGTCGGGGTCGGGGCAAGTCGGGTCGGGGACCATTGTCCCGTGTCTTTGGTCGGGGTCGGGTCGGGTCGGGAGCTGTCCTGGCAGGAAGATCATTAGTCCCCCAGGGGAGGAGTAAGTCCCCCGGGGGTTGACCTGGCTGTGCCAGGTCGCGGCGCCTACTCGATGCGTCAACAACCGGCGCCGGTAAGTCGTTTGCGTCGTTTAAGCTGCAAGGTTTGCGTTTTTGAGGCGTCCGGCTTGCCATACAATCCGAACTTTTTGGGACCGTTTCGCCGCTGGGGCGATTTGGTCCGGTATCGGTGGGCAAATTTTGCGTAGCTTTTATACATATCGTTTAAGTACAGCTATGGTGTCGTGCATTAAGACGAACTCTTTAATGGTCATCAAGTTGTCGTCCGTCAGTTTCTCGGGGACGAGTTCCGTTTTTGTCCCCTCGGCCAGTATTTGCCGCAGTGTATCAAGGTCATGGACCAAGTCGCCAACGACACAGTAGCAGTCGTCTGTTTTATTCTCGGTCAGGTTATCGATTGCATCGAGGCAGCACTCCACCTGTTCGCGATCTAAAACCGGGACGCTGTCCCAAGCCTCTTGGAATTCGTCAGCGTCGTCGTCGTAACCCCCTTCGTGCAAATTTAACCAGTGATTCTCTAACGCGTCGTCGATTATTTTGGTTTCTTTTGACATTTCAATACCCCCTCACCACAAAACCGCTTGCATCGTTTTTGGCCTTTGTGCCTTTGGGATCTAGTCCCACAATGACCGGCGCCGGATCTAGGTGCCGTAAGTCGTGCTCCGTTCCGTCAATCACGCGATGGCCTAAGTACCTATCCGGCAACCCGTGGCCAAACACTACCGCGACATTGTGGCCATTAGCTAAAACATGGATTGCTTCGTGCATGTTAATTTCCGACAGACTAAAGGTTAAATGGTAGTTGCTAGGCCTGTTTGGGTTCAGCATCCGCTTCATGCTTTTGGTGTAGTCCACGAATTGAGTATCCGGGAATTGTTGCGGCAATGTCTGGCCGTTGTGGCCTTTGATGTATTCAAACGCAATATCCGTTGACCCGTTGGGCCGTATGGCCAGCTTTTTGTTTTCGCGTTTTGCCTTGCGCGACATTGCGCGAACGTGGCCGGACATTTCGCGCATGAAAGCTTGCCTGTCTGACATAAACCATTGTGCCTTGGCAATGCGGCTTGCCCTAACGCTATTGATCCCCTTTTCGAGATCCTTAACCATTGCAGCTTGGCCGCTATACTTTCCCAAGCACAAGGACTTGCAGCCGTCGCTTGCGTCTGGACACAGGGTAAAATACTTTTTAAATCCTACGCTTCCCGTGTCGGCTTGCGCCATGTAATTGATTGCGTTTAGATATCCGAATTTGTCGGCTTTGATAGCTTTCGCGCTATCGGTCGAAAAGAATTTTGAAAACTTTGGCATGTTCTTTCTCCATGGTTGTTGACGGTCTAAGAATACCACCATGCACGGGACAATGTCAAGTCGGGTCGGGGTCGGGGTCGGGTTAAAATTTGCCCAGCGCTGGGGCGCCCAGGTCGGGTCGGGTCGGGGTCGGGATCTCGAGAGGGCGCCGCATAAAAAGACCCCCGCCCTGGGGGCGGGGGTGAGTTGTTCGAGTTCCGCGCAGCTTGGTGAAACTGCCGCGGAACTCGCAGGGAGGTAATCCGGCGAAGTATGACCCCCGCCGGATAACTCTGTCAAACCAAAACGTGCATTTCCGTATCGCTCAATCTAATTTCAATAGGCGCGCCATCTTTGACCCGTTTAACCTGTTGAGGTTCTAGCGGAAAAAACTCAGCGAAGTCGTCGCGGCTAACGTCGTAGGTTTTATCCCACAATGTGTCGCGGTTTGCCTTCGTAGGTTTAAAGCCTTTAGCGTAGACGACTTTGTTTATGACGCCTTTGGCATCTGTGAATTTTTCATCTGTTGGCGACATCAGATAAATTCCGTGATCCTTAACCAACCACAATCCCATGTCGTCAGTGTATTCCTTAACGTATGGGATTTTGCGTGGGCGATCACTTGCCCACGCTATCATATCCGACAAGGTGTTGTTTTTGTCGTTATGGAATTTTAGTTTATGCATTGTCCGGTTTCTCCTTAATAAACGTTATTTTCACAGAGTGAACGACACCGTCCACAATATCCGCTTCAACAGGATAGCCACCGTCCCCATGCCCCGAAGTAACGACAACACCTAAACCACCGAAGGCCCGAAAGCGTGGGAAATTTTCGTTTTGCAAGGTATCGCAAAAATCATCAAAGCTAGGAAAGGCCCGACCATCTTCGCGTAGGACGTAACAGGGATCGGCAATTAATATTTGGCCACTATCCACAGAACATTCACCAATTTTTTTTAACATCATTTTTCTCCGTTGTTGTTGACCTTATCACACTACTCCCATATACTCCCATGGTCAACAATTAACTAGGAGATTATCAAATGTCTACAAGAGCGGTTTACACTTTCACCGGTTCACAAGGCGATTTTCACGTTTACAAACATCACGACGGTTACCCTTACGCCTCTGGTGGTGTTTCCGAGGCTGGCGGTTTGCTTTGGATTAAGAAAGCAAAGGCGTTGGCTTGGGTTTTGCCAGAGTTCGAGTCTAATGAGTTTGCTGCCGCATTTGTTGCGGCTAACAAAACCAGGCCGAATTGCGGTGATGTTTATCTAACCGAAGATCCTCTAAGCCATGCGGATGCGGAATATTGGTACAAGATAAAGAAAGCCACTCCCGCGCTCGATGTTTGGGTTGACGTTTACGAGGTTGATTGGAGCCAAAAACCGACCAACACTTTGATAATGGATGGCGCTCTATCTGATCTACTCACGTCAGAACGCGCTAGGCGGCCGGTAGCGTAACCCTCAAATATTCGGGTGTTGACTTGGGAGGCCTTCGGGCCTCCCTTTTTTATGCGTCGGGGTCGGGTCGGGTCGGGGTCGGGATACAACAAAACCCGACCCGCTGCCGCCGTATCCCGGTAGTAGCGGGATAGATAGTATAACCTCGCGCCCGGAAACCAGGCACAAAAAACCGCCCAGCTGTAACAGCTGGGCGGTAGACTTGGATCAATTACTTGACCGCGAACCCTTCCTTGCTGCGCCTTGCTAATTCCTCTTCAGCTATTTCCAGCCGTTGGTTTTCAGCGGGTGTATTCAGCCAACTATGTAATGATAATGCTTTAACCATGTTTTTTAATTCCCAAGTAGGTCGCCGGTTTAGGTTTTTCATGTGTTCATTCCTCCGTATCTTCATATTTAGAACAACAACTACCGCACAGCCATAGTGATGATCCAACGATCCTAGGGTCGTCTATAACCTCATGGGGTGAATTGCGAACATCAAACACGACACCACAACAATCGCAAATTGTATTATCGCCATAGTTTGGATCAAGGTTTTTCATGTGTTCATACCTTTGTTGTTGACCATGGTATTCTATGGGATTAGTATATAATGGTCAACAATTTTTAGGAGATTAAAATGCGATACGAAATCACACTTGATTGTCCAGAGTGCGAAGGCTTCGGATACTTTGAGCACCAGCGCAGCGCTACGCTTTACGTAAACCGTACTTGTCCAGAGTGCGAGGGCGAGCGGTACAAGGTTTGGATTGACGACGCGGATAACGTCGTTGAGTGCTACGCCGATTATCCCAATGCCGTATCAATTAAACCAATCGCGGAGTCCTATTGTGTCTAGGTTTTTGGAGTTTACCTGCTTGAGTTTGGGCATTGCATTTTTGACAATGTTCACGATTTTCTTTTTTGAGCATGGGTTTCCGGATTTGAGAAGCTGGATATTCATAGGCCTGCTGGCCAATGGCCAGTTTCTTGTAACGTGCGCTGCCCGCTCAATGTTTTGTAAGAGTAAGAACAAGAGATAGTCGGGCAATCTTTCTTGAGCCAACTGGGGCGACCTTCGGGTCGCCTCTTTTTTTGCCCAGTTGTCGGGGTCGGGTCGGGGTCGGGTCGGGACATAACCGACCCAGCTGCCGCCGCGTCTATGTATAGACGTAGTATATACATGCAATGATAACGCGCCGCGCCAGGCCAAAGCTTCGAGCTCCACAGCTCCAGCGCCGCGCCATGCCATGCCAAAGCTTTGACGCTACGCGGCGCGAAGACCTAGTTTTTAAAACCGAAAAGCTTTGAAATTAATTTCGATTAATTGCATTTTATGGGTTTACATATCATGGGATTACGTGGTACAACATGCATGTTGTAAACGACAAACAGAGAAAGCGAGAAAGATGAAAACAATTTCATTAAATGACGAAACTAAAATTACCACCATTAAAGAATGTGGTGAGGCATATTTTACGTGGCACAAAAAAGAAGCCGATGCTAAGGCTAATTTAACCGCTATCAAAAAAGCAATAAAAGAGAATGATGCGGTTGCATGGTTTAAACATGGTATCTCTGTTGAAAGAGATAAGACTAATAACAATTTTGATAAAGATGAGGCCCAAGAAGTCATAACAGAATTATGCGAAAAGCTTAATTATTCCAAAAAGAAAACCGCAAAATTCATAGGCCGTTGCACCAAGAAAACCAAACCGTTCACCACGATATCAAAAGCGGTGTAAACCAAACATGGGCGCGGCATTGCCGCGCCCATTAACCAAGAAAGTGAGAACCATGACAGATAATCTAATGCTTAAAGGTCTACAGCAATTGTTTGACGATCTAGCCAACACAACTAACCACGACAAGAAAGAAAAGCTTATTGAAAACGAAGCTTGCAAACACAAGGAAAGTATCCGCGAATTGTGCGAAGAAAACGCGGAATTGAAACGTAAACTTAGGGAGTATGAAAATGAATAGATATAAACGCGACGATCTTGAAGCTTTGGTTGCATCACTAAATGAAAAGCTTGGGCCTAGTTCACAATTAGAATTAGATCACGCCTCCGGACCATATGCTCGTGGCTATTGTTTGGTGTATAAAAACGACAACAGTCTCCATGCCACGCCGCGCAAGCCAATTCGGGAAATATATTATTACTTGCAAGGCGCATTAGATTACGTAACGCCAGATAACTAATCGGGCCTAGGTACTTAGGCCGGAGGTCAATCGACCTCCGGCCGCCCGCCCCATCGGGCTCACGTCGGGCCGCCGCCCCCTCCGAGCAGAGCGAGGAGGAATATAGAGTTTTAGAAATATAATTGCTCCTATTAACCATTGGCCGCCCGTCCGCGCACCTTTCCCGAAGGCCCCCACCTTCATTTTGAAACAGAGTGCCCCACAATTTTTTTCGTATGTAATTTCATTTGGCCCTGGACGGGGACAGATAGATAGTTCCAAACATGCATATTTCCCAGCTTGCGGTACATTCCACACACTGGGCGATGTTATCTGGAAAAAGAAAGAATCTCATGCTTTCGCAGGACGGGCATTCAAGAGCCTTGGGTCCTCTGTCTTCTCCGTGTATATTCACGACATCGGCCATATATTATCTTACATGGCTCTGCATGGGATTTAAACATGTTAAATGCACCTGATGAGGTTGTACGTGAGGTACTGGCTCTGGAGCAGGCGAAGCGCACCCTTGGCATTCGTCAGCGGGCCAAGGACGACTTCATGGTATTTGTGAAGCATGTATATGACGGATTTATCGAGGGGTCTCATCACAAGCAGGTAGCGAAGCAGTTTGAAAAGCTGGCCGTGAACCCCGGTTCACGGATCATTGTCAACATGCCTCCGCGTCATACGAAGAGTGAGTTTGCGTCTTATCTGTTACCTGCGTGGCTGATAGGGAAGAATCCGAAGCTGAAGATCATCCAGACGACGCATACGGCTGAACTGGCGGTAAGGTTTGGTCGCAAGGTGAGGAACCTTATGGACATGGATGTTTACCGGGATATTTTTCCTGAAGTTGAGCTTCGTGCGGATTCCAAGGCTGCTGGCCGCTGGGAGACGGGGCAGGGTGGTGAGTATTACGCGGCGGGTGTCGGTGGTGCGATTACCGGTCGTGGTGCGGATCTGCTGATTATTGATGATCCGCATTCGGAACAGGATGCGCTGTCGGAGACGGCGATGGAGAATGCGTATGAGTGGTATACGTCAGGTCCTCGCCAGCGGTTGCAGCCCGGTGGTTCCATTGTTGTGGTTATGACGCGGTGGTCGCTGAAGGATCTGACGGGGAAACTGATCCGGGGTCAGGCGTCCGATATCATGTCGGACCAGTGGGACATGATAGAGTTTCCTGCCATACTTCCGAGTGGGAACATCCTCTGGCCGGAGTTCTGGAAGAAGGACGAGCTGCTCAGGGTCAAGGCTTCACTGTCTTTGAGCAAGTGGAATGCACAGTGGCAGCAGAACCCTGTAGCGGATGAGGGTGCCATCATAAAGAAGGAGTGGTGGAACACGTGGGAGAAGGAGGCCATACCGGCGGTCAGTTACATCATGCAGAGTTACGATACGGCGTTTAGTAAGAAGGAGACGGCGGATTACAGTGCGATTACGACGTGGGGTGTATTCCGGCCTGACGAGGGGGGTGCCGACAACCTCATACTGATGGATGCGAAGCGCGGGCGGTGGGATTTTCCTGAACTGAAGTCGCAGGCCATGGAGGAATACAGGTACTGGGAACCGGATATGGTATTGATTGAAGCGAAGGCCAGTGGTACACCGTTAACGGACGAGTTGCGGACGATGGGGATTCCTGTTGTCAACTATACCCCGTCCAGGGGCAAGGACAAACACACGAGGATGCATATGGTGGCGCCCATATTTGAGTCCGGCAAGGTGTGGGCGCCCGAGAAGAAGTTCTCGGAAGACGTGATCGATGAGTGTGCCGCGTTCCCGAACGGTGATCATGACGATTACTGCGACAGCATGTCGATGGCGCTTATCAGATATCGCAAGGGTGGGTTTGTACGCCTTGACAGCGATGAGGAAGACGAGGAACCTGCAGCATTCCTCCATGCTTCGAGACAGTACTATTAACAGACTGAAAAGGAAGTGACATGATCAAGTGGGTAACAGATCGTATGACGGAGCCGTCCAGTTACGGAGCCGCTGGTGCAATCATCGTAGGTTGCGGGGTGGTGTTCAATCTTCCCCTTCTCATCTGGGTAGGGATTGCAGGAGGCGTGATCGGTTTTGTCCTGAAGGAAAAAGGCGTGATCTGATCGTGAGACGCACAGGCACAGCACGGGTCGCCATTGCAGCCGGGTTTTTCCTGGTGGTCACAGGCGTCCTGTTCTCTGCCCATGCGGTGGATACGGTCACCTCTTCAACAGTATCCTCTACGGTAAGCAGCAGTTCAAACACGGTATCGACTTCATCTGGAAACACCGTTGTCGATAAAACACCGTCCACGGCCAGTTCTCCAAGCGTGGTGGTGAACAATTCCGATGTCTGCGTGACGGGGGTTTCGGCGGCTGTGCAGACCGGATTTCTTGGACTGAGCGGTGGCAAAACCATCCGCGACAAGAACTGCGAGCGATTGAAACTGGCGCGTTCACTGTACGGCATGGGACTAAAGGTCGCAGGTGTCAGTCTGCTCTGTCAGGACAAACGGGTGTTCGATGCCATGATGGCGGCTGGGACTCCGTGCCCGTATGAGGGTCAGATAGGCGACAAAGCCAAAAAAGCGTGGCTGGAGAATCCCGGCAAGGCGCCCGAAGGAACTCGTCTCGTGATTGAGGCAGAGAAGGCAGCGGAGCTGAAAGCGGAAAAAGAGGCAGAGAGTAGCGAAGCCGAAGCAGATTATGAAAATCCGGATACCACGCCATGAGAATCTTTCCTCTTGTTTCATTGTTGTTTCTGTCTGCTCTTATCGCGGGTGCCATAGTCCTGTTTCCATCTCTGGTTTATGCGGAAGACAAGACAACTGACAACCTTGCACCTGCCATGAGCGGCTTCACGGCGTCCGGTGGAACTTCCGTGGGCAGTGGGCACGGTTGCCAGAGCGGAAAGTACTGCACCTCCGGAACACAGGGCGGTGGAGGCACCTACACATCCAGTTTTAATGTGCCACTGACTGAAAAGGAAGTTCAGAAAGGATTTACGCTGAACAGCGGTGTGACAATCAACAGCCACCAGAGCAATTCGGTCCTTGATAGCTGTACCAGTGTGATGCAGTCAGGAGACTGCCGCGACATTTTCAAGCTTACCATCACATTACAGGACGGAAACACCACCGTGGAAACTTTCACCCATCAGGAAGAACTGACATGGGCAGGACTGAAGGATTTCAGCTTCACGGACACGGTTGCAGAGAACAGCTATGGCGTCCTTACCGGTATGTTCGCCCTGTACGGCATCGATGCCGGCTATCCTACAGGGTTTTACGGGCCGCAGTTCAGTGACCCAAGTCTGACGATTGATTACCAGACGGTTCTGATACAGCAGCAGGTTGAGACAGAGATCCAGAACCAGATTGAACAGGCTGCACAGACGGAGGTTGTTCAGGTGGCTGAGGTGGTCGTGCCCGCGACAACAACAGATACGTCGTCATCTTCGCCGCCTCCGGCCACAACTGCACCGGATACGACGACTGCTTCGAGTGATGCCGCCGCTGCCCCCGAACCCGCCGCTGAAACGGCTCCTCCACCTCCTCCGTCAGAACCAGCGGCACCAGCGGAACCCACGATTCAGTCCCCTTCATCTGACACGGAGGAGACGACGGAAGCTGCGGCAGAGGCAGAGGCAGAGATTGAGGCGG
>VTLG01005207.1_pt1 | contig 40359 bp, 65 predicted proteins | sample 4694571 | NCBI WGS metagenome assembly VTLG01 (sample SAMN12604809, study PRJNA352737) | marine metagenome | biome: ENVO:00000447; feature: ENVO:00000209|ENVO:00000569|ENVO:01000036; material: ENVO:00002151; isolation source: viral sequences binned using virsorter ... | reverse complement strand
TATAACAAAGCGACACTTCCTGATGCCATACCAACGAAAGAGACTCATGGATTTGTAGACGACCAGATACCTAATACTCCTGCTTGGCATGATGATTTGGCAATGAAGAATTTATTATGTTATTTATCGTCTGATATGGAGAAGCATACTGGTACGAAGTTAATTCCAACATACTCTTATCTTAGAGTTTACAAAAAAGGCGATGAATTAAGGAAGCATACTGATAAGCATAACTGCGAGTTCAGCGTTACGCTGACTTTAAGAAGAGAGCTAAATGAGGAGATATGGCCTTTCTATTTAGATCCATACCATGAAGGTGATAGCTTAACTTTTGGCGGTAGAAAAGTAGATCTAGATGTAGGAGATGGCCTTATTTACAAAGGAGTTGAAACCCCTCACTGGAGGGACAAATTTGAGGGCAGTAAACTAGCCCAAGTATTTTTACATTACGTGAGGAGGTAGTTATGAAAAAAGGTGTTGAGCATTGGTCAGACAGCAAGGCAGGAGTTGCGGCTGACAAATCTTTTAAGAGTTCAGGGGATGCCTATGGGGGTATTACAGGTATTATTTCTAAACTTGGTAATGGCGGAAACGTTAAAGGCCAAGAAAATCAAAAAGAGAAAGGATGATGAGCAAGAAAAGAGTAGAGGGGCCAATTAATTTAACTGACCCAATCCGAACTGGAACTAAAGATAGCGGTTCTTATGATCTAGAACAAGCTATTAAATCTTTAGATGCAGGAAAAAGTGGCTATAAATCACCTGGAAACAGCATGAAATATGAGGTTAAAGATCCTCTAAAATAAGGAGTTTGAATGTTTGTGTATGCAAAAACGCCCACTATTGTAGTTGTGGACGGAGTTTTAAATCCAGAAGAATGTCAATCTGTTATAACTCATTCTGAAGGAAAGTTGCAAAGAAGTACGGTTGCTACCGATGAGGGTTTAGTTTCTGATAAGGCTAGAACTTCTCATGGTACTTGGATTGACCATGAAGATTTTCCAGAGATAACTGCAAGGATATCTGATATTGTAGATATGCCTTTGGAAAGAGCAGAACCTATTAATGTTCTTAGGTATAATCCAGATCAGGAATATAAACCACATTATGATGGATTAAGTGGGCAGCATTTAGAAAACGGTGGTCAACGGTTATTAACTGCTATGGTATATTTAAACAATGCAGTTGGTGGCGGAACAGCCTTTCCTAAATTAAACATTGTTGTAGGTTCTATAGGCGGAAGATTGTTATTATTTGGAAATGTAGATGATAACAATCAACCACACGAACTTTCACTACATCAAGGACTTCCGCCCCATGAAGGTGAGAAGTGGGTAATGACATTATGGTTCAGAGAAACAAAGATCAATTAGAAAGTTTTATTATGAAACAAATGAAAGCGCAAAAGATCGCGCCTAAACCTCAGTCTAAGCCGAAGACTACTATGGAACATTTAGAGGCTTGGAATGGAAAAAGTGGCGGAAAAGTTGGGGGGAGGGGTTTTTTAAGTGGCTAGAAAAAAAGGAACTTTACTAGATGTTCAGCCTGGTTCTTATGATGTATTCCATGAGGAGCCAGAAGGTAATGATACATATACTTATACAGTAGAAACCAGACCAGATCCGTTGGTCAGACAGGAAATACTTGATGCTAATAAGCGTCAGTACAATGACTATGGTGATAAGTTATCTCTTGGCAAAATGGGAGAGTGGCATCATGCCGCAAGAATACCTAAGGATATATGGGACGCATGGTTGAGGGAAACCAATGGTGAGGTTGCAAAAGACCCAAAGATATTAGCCTCCAAGCTAAATGATCCTGATAACAAATTTCTAAAAACCGCACCAACAAATCTATAGAGGAAAATAAGATGGCAGATTTATACAGATTAAATAATTTTAACTATACGTTTACTGCTACTGATAGTTCGGTACTATTGAGCGATGCTATATCTGCACAATGTAATGCAATTATAATCAATGCAAGTGAGCCTGTATTTATTAAAATAACAAAGCATGGCGATGCGGCAACTGCTGGATCTTGTGGCTATTTTATAAAAGACTGGCCTCATTATGTTCGTGTTAGCGGCGGAGATCGCGTTGCAGGATTAAGGGCAGGATCAAGCAACTCTGTAGTATACATTACCGAACTGACTGAATGACAACAGGTGTTTCAACAAGATTAGCTTTTGATGTACCTTATAGGTTAGCTAATAAACTCCACTCTATTACCACTTCTTCTACATCGACTGAGATGGAGGAAGCGGTTGGCTCTGGTATAGATGCTGTAATGATTACAGCTACAGAGGATGCTTACCTTGCGTTTGGTGGGGAAGTATCCAATGTTGCATGGAGTGAAGTTTCAGGCGCATGGTCAGCACAAACAAACACATGGAAAGAATATGAGCCAACAGGGGAAGGTTACCAAGAGAAAGACTGGCCTACCTATTGGCGTATTAGCGCAGGACAAAAGGTAGCGGCATTGCAGGTTAACACAGCAGGAACAGTATACATTGCGGAGATGACAAGATAATGGCGATAGGAACTTATGCAGAACTCCAGACTGCTGTGGCTAACTGGCTAGACAGGGGTGACCTAACAGACAGAATAGTGGAGTTTATAGACTTAGCTGAAGCAAGAATAAATCGTAATTTAAGATTGAGGCTCATGGAAACTACAGCTACAGGAACTCTTACTGCTGGGACTAGAGAATATAACTTACCAACCGACTATATACAGGCAAGAGAATTTCATTTAACTACTGATCCTCTTGTTCCTTTGTCCTATGTCACGCCAGAATTAATGACTAGAACTTGGGGTGGATCAACAAGCGGTACACCACAGATGTTTACGATTATAGGGGACAAGTTTAGGCTTGGTCCTGCACCGTCTAGTGCTGATGGTTACTCAATGCTTTATTATAAAAAAATCCCTGCATTGACTCCAGCGGCAACCACTAATGATATGCTTACAAATAATCCCGATGTTTACCTGTACGGATGTCTATTAGAAGCAGAGCCATTCTTACAGAATGACGAGAGGGTACAACTATGGGCTACCGCTTATCAGCAAGCAGTTGCAGACTTACAAGTTCAGGATAATAAAGACCGCCACTCTGGTTCTGAGCTAAGAGTAATGAACACTGGCGGTTACTATTGAGGAGTAAAAAATGGCACTTGAAACGGCGACATATATCAGTCAACTCGTTGACACAAATCCAACTGCAAGCGATCCTGTATCACAGGGCGATGACCATTTGCGTCTTATTAAATCAGTATTACAGTCTCAGTTTACTACGCTTGGCGCTGCTGCGGTTACAACAACTGCTGCTGAGTTAAATTTACTAGACGGGAAGACAGCAGTAGGTGATGTTGCTGGCCCAGCATCCAGTGTAGATAATGCAATCGCAAGGTTTTCTGGAACTGGTGGAAAAACAATACAGAACACAACGGTTACCATTTCAGATGATCCACCTGTTATAACTATAGGTGACGGTACAGCAGAAGATGTTGCCATTAAGTTTGACGGAAACGCTAAAGATTTTCACATAGCTTTAGACGATTCTGAGGATAAGCTAATCATTGGTGAAGGCTCTACCGTTGGAACAAATGAGATATTAAGCATAACTGATGATGCTGTTACTATAGGTGATGGCGCGGCGGTAGATACTTATTTAAACTTTGACGGGAATGCCGCTGATTATAGAGTGGGTATTGATGATGGGACTGACAAGCTAGAGATCGGTGCTGGAGTTGCTCATGGAACCACAGCGGCAATATCTATAGATTCAGCCGCTGACATGACGCTAGGCGGTTATATCAACTTTCAAGACGAGCAAGCCATTAGACCTGATTTTAAAGATTATTCAGAGACAGTCAATGTTCTAGGAGATCTTGGAGGCGGAACTGATACTATTGATTTAACTCTTGGTAATGTTGTAACCGCAACAGTATCGACAAGCACACAAACCTTCACCTTTACGAATCCTTCCGCAAGTGGCAAATCATGTTCATTCACTTTAATACTTACCAACGGTGGATCGCAAACTGTAAATTGGCCGGGATCAGTAGATTGGGCTGGAGGATCTGCGCCAACTCTGACAACTTCAGGAGTTGATGTATTGACCTTCTTTACTGTAGATGGCGGAACGATTTGGTATGGATTTCCTGCCGGATTGGAGATGGGCTAATGCCTTTAGGTGCATTTAAGCAAACATTACTTGGTGCGGCAGGGGTATCTTCTGGTGGTGCTATTGTTCTATTGGCCACACAGACAGCCTCCAGTGATGCTAGTTTGGCATTCACTTCTCTAATTGATTCAACCTACAATGAGTATATTTTTGTATTTGACAATCTTCATTCTACCAATGATGGTGCAAACTTAAATTTTCAGGCAGGGGCATCTTACAACACAACTATAACAAGCGGTGCTTTTAGGGCTGAAAACTCTGAAAGCGGATCAAATAACTTTGGGTATGCCGCCGCAAATGTTCAAGCGCAAGGGACTGGCGAACAAATGTTATTCCATGAACTTGATAATGATAATGATAGTAGCGTTTGTGGTGAACTGCATTTTTTCAACCCGTCTAATACAACTTATGTTAAGAACTGGTTTGCTAGGGTATCTGGTAATAAGAACAGCGATACCAGTATGACAGTGTTTACCTCTGGATATTTTAATACGACTTCAGCTTTAACCCAAGTTCGCTTTACGATTGCCAGCGGTAGTATTCAGTCTGGAACAATTAGAATGTATGGAGTAACGCAATAATGGCACTTACATTAATTAACTCCCAAACCGCTTCTGGAGATTCAACTATATCTTTTACAACTGGGATCGATAGTACATATAAAACTTATTTATTCAAATGCGTCAAGATCCATCCCAGTGCGGATGGGTATTCATTTGATTTTCAAGCTAATGTAGATGGTGCGTCTGGTTATAATGAAACAATGACTACAACATATTTCAGAACTTACCATACGGAAGATGACAGCACTGGTAATACTGAATATCAAGCGTCATTTGACCAAGCTCAAGGAACAGCATTCCAGCCAATCTCACCCGGCATTTCTAATCATAGTGATGCTGTTGGTGATGGGGAGCTTTGGCTTTTTAACCCAAGTGGGACAACATTTATAAAACATTTTCAAGCACGATTTCAACAGTTGGGAAATGTTGCAAGCAGGGATAGTTTTACTGCTGGATATTTTAATGTGACAGGAGCGATAGATGAGATTCAATTTAAAATGTCATCAGGAACTTTTGACGGAATAATAAGTTTATATGGATTGGGGGAATAATGGGATCACCAACTTTCATAAACGCACAAACAGCTAGTAACTCAGCTACTCTATCGTTCACCTCTGGGTTGGACTCCACTTATTATCAGTATATGTTTGTCTGTAATGATATTCATCCTGAAACAGACGGTGCCGCGTTCTCATTCCAGTGCAGTACAGACGGTGGCTCTAACTACAATACAACAACGACAAGCAACACTTTTAGGGCGTACCATTTTGAAAGCGACTCTGCGGCGGCTTTGGCATATGATTCTTCAACAGATCAGGAACAGGGTACTGCTTTTCAATGGTTGGCTGAAAACTTTGGATCAGATAATGACCAAGATGGTGCAGGTATTTTAAAACTTTGCGCTCCATCTAATACAACATTTGTAAAGCAATATATGTCAAGGTTTTCCAGAGTTTCAAGCAATGACAATGCATATGATTTTTATCTTGGCGGATACTTCAATACGACATCTGCAATCAACGCAATTCAATTCAAGATGACATCAGGAAATTTTAACGGTTACATCCAAATGTATGGAATATCATAGGAGCAAAAATGGCAAGAACTAAAATGGTAGACGGGGTTAGAATACCCTTTACTGCTGAAGAAGAAGCCGCTAGAGATGCGGAAGAAGCTCAATGGGAAGCAGGGGCGTTTGACAGGGCAATGTCAAATTTAAGGGCAGACCGCAATCGTAAACTAGCCAAAACAGATTGGCATGGATTGTCGGACGTTTCTATGTCAGCCGCTATGAGACAATATAGGCAAGAGTTACGAGATTTCCCATCTAATAAAACTACAGTGGAACAAATTAATTCTGCTGTTTGGCCGACAGAGCCGTCTAACTAGATGCTTGTACCTGTAGAAAATGTAGGTGAAAAAGGAATTGTCAAGGATATTAATGCTTGGCAACTACCGCCTAATGTCTGGACTGCTGGAAATAATATAAGAGCAGAACATGGAGCTATTCAGAAATCTCCGGGATTCCTTGAGGTTATGGCCTCATGCCCGATTGTCCCATACTACATAACTAACTTAGAGACTGGAGGTGCTAACTACTGGATTGTAGGTGGTACTGCAAAGATATATGTGCATGATGGTAGTTCATGGACAGATCTAACCAGAGCTTCTGGTGGAGACTATTCTGCTACTGCTAAAGAGAATTGGACTTCTACTGTATTGGGTGGGATTCTTATCATGGCTAACGGTTATGATGATCCTCAATTCTGGGCATTATCTTCAGGCGTTCCATCAACCTCTACAAAGATGGCAGACCTAACTAACTGGCCAGCAAGTACAGAATGCTTCTCATTAAGAGCTTTCCGATCTTTCCTGATTGCTCTCAATGTAAAGAAATCATCAGTACCATACACAAGACTTGTTAAGTGGTCTACTGAAGCCGCCACTCAAACTGTCCCATCCTCATGGGATGAAACCAGTGCAACCGTAGATGCTGGAGAATATGAATTAGCTGATACAAGAGGAAAGATACTTGATGGGCTTCCACTAAGAGATTCCTTTATGATCTACAAGGAAGACTCAACCTATCAGATGACGTATGTCGGCACTCCATTTATATTTGCATTTAGACAAATATCCCCATCAGTCGGTGCATTAGCTAAGAACTGTGTAAAGGAATATGATGGCGGTCATTTCATCTTTGGAAACGGTGATATGTATATTAATGATGGTCAAAGATTAATATCCATTTTACCTCACACCATGAGAGACTATGTATACAACAATATAAACGGAGATGAATATGAGAAGAGCTTTGTGGTTGCAGACTACGGCAACACAGAGATGTGGGCGTGTTATGTATCAGCAACAAATGCTACCAACGCTCAGTGCGACAAGGCTCTTGTTTGGAATTGGTCTAATAATACTTTTACTGAGCGTGATATTCCCAATCTTGGTTATATTGGTTATGGTACGGAAGGTGATCCGTTGGCTCCGGGATCTTGGTCGGTAGCTACTACTACATGGGCAAGTGATACACTTAATTGGAACCAATCAGCAACTACTTCATTCTTCAATCAGGCAGGTAAAACACTTGTATTTGCCTCACCAACAGACCAAAAGATTTATAGACATAACTCTGGCAATAAGTCAGACACCGCTAACATGACTGCATATATAGAGAGAACTGGACTGACTATAGATGCTCAAGGTGCAAACAATCAATCAATGGTGAAACGTGTGACCGCCGTTTACCCTAAAATGTCTGTATCTTCTGACAACACAGTGAATGTCTATGTAGGTCATCAGATGTCTACAGAAGAAGCAATCACATGGGAAGGCCCTACTACATTCAATCCTAATACGCAAAGTAAGGTTCCATGTAATGTTACAGGAAAGTACATAGGGGTTAAGTTTGAGTCTACAGGTGATGAGACATGGAGGTTAGATGGTTATGCGTTAGATATAAAGAACGCAGGAACCAGAGGAAGTAAGAGTTATTAATGTCTATATCATTTGAATGGATGAATGGAAGTGCCGCCAATTTCGGCTATGTAGACGGATCTGACATCAGAATAGAGCGTTATTCTAAGCCTGATAAAACTTTATACTTTTATTTATCAACTCCAGAAAAACATTACTTTTATCATGGTGGTCCATTTTATACACCTCAAGATAGGGATGATGCAGTATTAAAGGAACTTAAGACTATAATAGGAACGTAAATGGCTACATACACTGATAGAGTAGTAAAATCTGTTACTCATTATGAGCCTGGACCATTGCCTACGGACAGTGAAGATTTAGGGGTTTATGTAGTAACAGAACTAAAAAGATTAGGAGATGTCTTATTCAATCAAGCAACATTCAGACTGGAAAGAACGCATGAAGCACCGCAAAGACCAAGAGGGGGTGATGTCAGATACGCAGATGGGTCGAACTGGAATCCAGGATCGGGCGAAGGAATCTATTTCTTCAAAGAATCTACATCCGCATGGGTCAAGCTGTGAGGTAGGTTTAGTTAAGCCTTCCCATGTAGACGATGTTTGGATGACAGTCTACGATCATTTAGAAAAGATGTACCCACACTCAGAAGGCGAGTTAACGCCTAATGATTTTTACGAAGAACTAACTTCTGGTCAAATGCAGTTGTGGATTGCTGTTGATGAAGGCGAGATTTTAGCGTCTATGATTACTCAGATTATACCTTACCCTAGGAAAACTGTTCTTAGGGTTATCTCTATAGGGGGGGATGATATGGATAAATGGATTCACAATTTACCTCTGGTAGAGAATTGGGCTTTAGAAATGGGATGCTCATCACTAGAATTATGGGGAAGAAAAGGATGGCTAAAAATATTAAAAGACTGGGAATGCTCTTATCACGTTCTCACCAAAGACCTTAAAGGCAGGATACACTAATGAAATGGGATCAAAGAGGTTTTTTCTACACAAACGAAAGCGATAGAGCATTTCACGCAAGTGTTCATAAACCTGGCGTTGCTCCTATTCCCACCACCGATCCAAAAAAATCAGCTCTAGAGAATGCAAAAAATAACATCAAAGCTCAACAAGACTTCGACGCGGCGGAAAAAAACAGGAAAGCGCACGTAGCAAACGTAATAGACCAGCATGGCACAGACAACGATCAGGTTAGAAATGAGAGAAATATAGAGAAAAATAACCCTGCTAAACCAGCCCAAATTCCACCTGGGCATAGTAAAGACTCTTGGACTGAAAAACTTGGTAGTTCGGGCGATGATCCTCCACCAAAAAAAGATCCGATAACAGTTAAAGGTAGTATATATGAGTATGGCGCAAGCCTTAAGGATACATACAAAGACTTAAGCGATCAGGCATTTATAAATTATTTGCGTTATAACCCTGATTTGCGTGAGTATGCGGAAGCTCAAGGGCTATACGGTAAACAGGCAGCTGATTGGGGTAGGGCGCACTGGCATTTACATGGAAGAAAAAATGATGCGAGAATTAACCAACCAGGACAGATAACCGATGAAACATGGCTAACAAGGGATTTCGATATTCCTGTTATTCCCAAAGTGTATTCGGATATGGGTTTGAAGTCTAGAGATGAAATATTTAAGTGGCATTTAGGTCAAATGACTCCCTCAGAAATGTGGGATGTAAGAAGAGAACTAGATCCTAATTGGAACCTAAAGAATTTTCAGCCTGAAGGGTGGAACTATGCTCAAGATATTCCTTACGGAGAGGGTTTAATCGGAGATACTCTTGCTCTTAGTCATTCTTTAGGGCAAGACAAAGTTGGTCAGCTTATAGACACAAAAGAAAGAAGATTTTTACAGGACAGATTTGAAGACAAGTTTATAACCAACGATTTTCCATCTGACTGGGTAACAAATAATAAATGGACTGGTCCTCCTGCATTGAAAGGTTATTGGGATACCCTAACTGGGGCTGTAAGGGACGATCAAGGTATTTTGAGAGCCGCTTGGGATAGGCCTTACGAGGGGTGGGGTAATTTTGTAGCCCCTGAAGGGTTCACAGTAACAAGGGTAGGTCAGGGCAGCGGTATGGCTCCAAGCACATTAGCATCTTCTGGTCCAATAACTAATCTTCATGGTCTTTTAGATTATTCTAATCAATTCTTAACGACTCCGTATACAAGACCTGAGCTGCAAGATTGGTCTCATATAATGCCTGAGGCAGGGCTATTAAGATCTCAACCTCAGAGAGCAGTAGTCGCAGATCAAGGAGCTTTATTTCAGCCATTCGCCACAGGGGGGCTGATTGAGTACGCCCCTGTAGGCAAAGTAACTTAACATAGAGGGAAAAAATTATGGCAGGTGGAACAACATCACAGGCAACAACAGCCCCATGGAAGGAGCAAAGTCCTTATTTAACTAAGGCTTTTTCCGCTGCCGAGGATCTTTATTTACCTGGTGGCAAACCAACGTTGCCAGCTTATTACAGTAATCCAACTGTCGCTGGTTTTGATCCATATCAAACTATGGCACAAGAATCTATTGTAAATTATGCGAAAGGTGAAATTCCTGCATCGTTACAATCAGCCGCTACGGTGGCAAATCTTGGTCAAATGGCAGGACAGACTCCTTTTACTGGACAGCAAAGGGCAGATTTGTTAGCAGGAAGGGTTAATACAGGTGTTGGAACGCCATATGGGGCTATAGCTAATACTTATGGGCAACAGTTTATAGATCAAATTCAGAAGGGGTTAGAGGCTGTCAGGCAAGGTCAAGTTCTTTATCAGCCTGGTGGAGGATCAAGAGGTGACATATATCAGTCTAATGTAGCTACTGGAGCCGCACAATCTTTAGCACAGAACCTAGCCAACCTCTATGGGGGAGCCTATCAGACTGCACAATCTCAGAGGTTCCCAATGGCTCAAATGGAGATAGGACAAACTTCTGCTGGGTTGGGAGCTTACCCAAGCATTATGTCTGCTCCTTTAGGATTATATCAATCTATAGGGGATGTCGGGGCGCAACGTAGAGCAATGACACAAGAAGGAATCAACCAAGATATGATGAGATATAACTACGAAGCTCAACGTCCTGCAACTGCATTGCAGAACTACCTTTCGTCTATATCTGGTGCGTATGGAGGAACTAGCACAGCTACTCCTTCTGCTATATCTTCTTTAGGTCAAATAGGAAGTTTACTGTTGGGGCTTAAGGGTGGGTTTGGATTGTGATGTATAGAGGAAGAAGATCTATATCTCCAGAATTGGCGATAGCTTTAGAAAGGCAAGATGAGCCTACTAGGAAGCTAATTTTAGATGCTTTAGATAGGCAGGATTATGAGGATTCTATGGAGTTTCTTCAATCAGCACAGGATCAATCCGCAGCAAAAGCACCTGGAAGGATTGGTTCACCTATTCAGTTTCAACAAAGGGCGATGTTTAATCCTGCAAATCTGGCAGGAACAGGAGGCAGCCTCTTGCAGATGTCACCCCCATTTAACCCATCTATTAGATCACAACTACAGCAAGTACCTAAAAAGGAAGATCGCCTTTTTGGTAGCTTGATGCGTTTCGTATAGGGTATATATATGTCTACTACTAGTTTAATGAATTTAAAAGAAGAAGATGAGGATGTATTTCCGCATAATGTAACAGATCTTGTTTCTCATAGAGGTGTGGACGTTAGTGCGGCTGACGTAAGAGATCTTGAAAAGAGAATGTCTCCTGAAGATTATATTACGATAATGTCGGCATTGAATGACAATACCAATGTAAACAGGGCGAATGTTATAAGAGGAATGGTGGGTAGAAGTGGAACTTACTCAAGATCTAGTAATGCTGGTATTGCTTCTCAGCTTCAAAGGTCGTCCCAACTGAGGGATGAAGATATACAGGCGGCAGTACTTCATAAGTTAAGGAAGGCAATAAACTCTGGTGATCTCCCCCTTGGTAACATGGAAGCCTTTAATCAATGGGCTGTGTCACTGCCTCATCATTTTATTAAAGATGTAAGGAATGCTTATGAGAGCATGTCTACCCAAGTGCGTCAAGAAAGGACGAGCGAAATAGCAGACCTGAAACTTCCTTATCAGTTGAGAGAATTGGAATTTGACGAATCTCTACAACCTGGGAAGAAACGTATACAAGAGCTAGAGATAGGAAAGAAGGAACATGATGCAAGTATGTTTGATCTGGATAAAGATCTAAAAACCATTCAGCTAGAAAAAAGCGAACTTGAAAAGACGTTGAAAGAGCAACAAGTAGCTACAGGGGTATATACTGCAGCCTCTAGGCTTGATCCAGCTATGGAGAAGCTTAAAAATGAACAGGAGTTATTGATCAACGATAAAACCCTAAAAGCTCATCCCGATACAAAACCTGTCTATATAGATGGTGTCCCTTACTATTATGGGTGGAACCGTAAAACCCTAAAATATGAGCCATTAAAGGACGAAGATGGAAATAAGTTGCAAGCCTCTCTCCCCCCTGCCGACCCAAATAAAATCCGAGAATTTGAGCGTTGGGTGGAATACGAGAATGCAGCGAGGACAGCCGCAGGAGATACAGCTTTAAGTCCTGGCGAAATAGCGAAGGAATACCGAGATACCGTTCTTGCTGATACTACAATTAGTAGGCCGTTTAAAGATGAGGAACAAAACTTCTCGGAGAATGTTATTGCGACCGCAGATAGTATAAGACAAATAAGAAGAATGCTTGGACAGCTTCAAGATCCTGAGGTGGTAATTGGTGGGGTTGGTGGTTTTCTTAAGGGATGGGAAAGCATAGTATCTCAAGGTAGGCAGATTGCTAACCTTTTCGGTCAGAAAGAATTTTTAGATAGTCAGTTATATGACTTTGGACCAGCGGCTAAAAATACACAGCTACATGGAAATATTACAAACTTAGCTTATCAGTTGGCTAGAGCTTCTGAGCCTGGAGGAAAATTAAATGAGAATGACGTTCAAAGGCAGATAAATAGGATTGCAGGTAGTATGCAAAGCAAACGCTCAATGACAGCAGCGCTGATGGAAGTCTATAACCAAGTAATCGGGCATCACGAAATAATCTATGGTGAGTATAAAAGGAACAATGTTAAGGGTACAGAAGATGAATGGAAAGATTATTCCTTAGGCTCTGGGTTGGGAATGATGAAGATAGTAAGGCAGGACGGAATGGTTTATGTTGGGTGGGAGCTTCCTGGTGATGATCTGGAAGTACTCGTATCATGGAAAGAAAAATAATGGCAGAAAACAGTAACATTATCACCATCCAGCGCGATGACGATGAACGGAAAAGAAACATTATTAAATTGAAAGATAATGCTGAAGTGCTTGATGCCTTTCCAGATGACCCAGTGTTTGAAACATCCCCACTGGCTAACTTTATGGGTGGAGTGCAAACTGGTGTGTCGACCCTGTTACAAGCTCCATTTGATGTGGGTAGAGCCGTAAACCAAATGATATTTGGCGGTGATGTAGCCTCTTGGTTGCCTAATTACGATCCTAACAAGGAAACCCCTGGAGCAGATTTTTTTAGTGAGTTATTTCAAAAGTCTGGTGAATTGGAACAAGATTTCTTTGCTAATAGCATTTTCAAAGGTGGAATTTTGGATCTTGATAGGTTATATGACCCTGATTCTTATGGGCATCAAATAGGAAAAGAGGCTGTGTATAATGTAGCCTCGTTGATGCCTGTGTTAGGAGCCGCAGGACAAGCACCTAATATTGCAAGGCAAACTGCACTTCTTGGCAGAAAGGGTGGTGCTGAGAAAGTTACGTACGAGATGTTCCAACCAATGCTTAGTTATGTTCGTCAAAACCCTCTTCAGGCTTCACTTATTGATTTAGGGTTATCTTTTCCTATGGGCGTTGGGGCTAAGTTCGGAAGGGATGTTGGAAGTCACACTAGTTGGCTAGGACCTCAAACTGGTGAAGAGCTTGGAAGGCTCACAGCATTGGGGCTTGCTACTACACCTCCTGCTCTTGGACGAGCCGCCAAGTCACTTTGGGATAGATCTACGGATTGGGCTGGGCTTTCTGAGGGATCAAAAAAACGTACTGTGGCAGAGGCATTAACAAAAGTTATGACACCAGAGCAAAGGCTTATGTTGGAATCTGGTGATTTTGACACGCCTATTTTGGGAGGACCGTTCACAACGGCAGAAATACTTGACTCTGGAGGGTTAGGGAAACTACGTGCTGAGACTATAGCAAGGCTTAACCGAACTGATGCTCCAATTAAGGCAGATCAGGCAAGGGAAGATCGTTTGCTCAGGGAGATGGATACCTATAGGGATGAAATTGATCCTGCTACATCACCTGAACTAGAAAGACAATCTGTTGAATTACTAGCGAAACGTATAGATGATACTCTTTCTCGTATAGATTCTCACACCAAAACAGCTACAGCTAATGCTCAATCCAGAATAGATAATCTGAGTGTAGATGAGTCTTTGGAGACTGCCTCAATAATAGCTAGAGAAGAGTTACAAACAGCTCACGATTTAGCCTTTGAGGAGCAGGATAGGCTGTGGAAAGCTATTGGTAATGGGATGTTTGGGACTGACAACATTATAGCTAAAGCAAAAAGTATCATTACAGGACAAGCAAGGTTATCAGGTCCAAAAGGTCAACCAGCTATACCAGAAGTGATATGGGAAGTAGCTGGAAGGGATGCTATTATTGGTCCCGATGGAAAGGTTATACGAAAGGCTGAACCCACTATTCTTAGGGACATTGAGCCAGTAAAAGAAATTAGTGCGTTATCAAAAAGAATAAACGGACTCATTAGAGACTCAAACAACTTGGAAGAAAAAAGGCTTCTTAGGGAGTTAAGAGACACCTTATATGATGGGCTAACCCCTCTCAGTGGAGAGGGTACTGAGGCTCTAGCTTTAGCTAGGGCTTATTCTAAATATTTTTCAGATACTTTCTATAAAGGTGCGGTTGGGAGGGTTTTGGGTTACAAAGATATAGACACTAAAGTTGATCCTATATTAACTTTAAGTCAGTTTATAAGGCCAGGGCTAACGGGGAAATCTCTTGTAAACTCACTCAGAAAGGCTTCTAGTGATAGTCAGGATAGTTTAAGGGGTCAAAATTTGGGAGTTGTTGATGAGAGAATTCAAACCCAATTACTAAATAAATTTTATTTATCCGTACTGAATCGTGGCACAAAGGATATTGTAAGTACTGCGGATAGCTTTATTAGGAATTATCCTATACTGGACTTGTATCCAGAGCTTAAAGCCGCCATGTTAGATGGGGCTACAGCTAAGAAATTGCTACAACACGTAGATGCTACGTCTGTTAGTCGAACAAAAGCTGTTAATGAGATGTCGGTAGCTGCCAGATATATAGATGGTGGAGACCCAACAGTTGCAATCCATCAAATAATGACTGACAGAAAAATTAATCCAGTTAAGAGCATGAATGAACTTATAAAAATGGTCTCAAAAGATCCAACTGGTCAAGCCTTGAAAGGGGTTAAAAGTGCTTTTTACAATAGCATGATGAATAATATCACTAGGGAGACTCCAGACGGAAGAATGTTCCTGCATTATAACAGCGCACAAAAATATATTAAAAATAAAACGAACAGGGCTGTGATAAAAAGCGTTTATGGAAATGATGGACTTAAAATATTGGATGACGTTCTCAAGGGTATGCAGTATCAGAATAGAGGAAAGGATTTCCCTGCTAGGTTTACTGGAGATTCAACCCAAAATCCTATGAGCAGGGAGTTGGCTGGAAACATGGGTACAGTATTTGGTGCTAGGCTCTTAGGAGCAACGCTTGGAAGCCCACTTTTAGGTGCTGGGTCAGGAAAAAGGGGTGTGTTACGTATTTTTGACTGGTTTACGAATGCTCCTGCTGAGGATACTGCTGTAATGCTCCAAAGGGCTTTGGATAATCCAGAGATTGCAAAAATCATGGTGAAGCCTTTTAGCAAGTACACCAATGAAGACTCTTTAAGTATTATTGAATTTATATCTCTGTCTGGTGTGATGCCTGAGCTTTTATCGGAAACTTTAGTTGAGCCTCTTCAATGAAGAAAGCACTTTTTTTTATTTTAATACTTTCTTTACCAACTTCCGCAGACATGAGAGCTTTAGAAATACCAGTTAATAGTGTATGTTGGGACTCAGTTAAAGAAGCTCTTGAATATCACGCGACTATACGTGAACTACCTATAGTTAGAATGAAAAGCGGTGATCTTGATGGGGCTATACTTCTTGTTAATCCTGACAATACTAAATGGACTTTCCTTGCCCACAAAACTAACCCAGTAACAAATCAAACTGTGGCTTGCGCCTTCTTTAAGGGAAGCAATTGGGATGTTATTATGCCACCAAAACCTGAAGAGAAGATTGAATTATGACAAACGGATTTCAGTTTAGTAAGAGCGTTTCTCTTGGTCACATTGTAGCCACCGTAGGAATTATTATAGCAGGATTTACATTCATCTATGATCTAAGAGAGGCTATTAGCATCCTTCAGTTTAAGGGTGAGACAGTTGAACAGAGACTAGATAGGATTGTAAATAGGACGGATGACCAGTTCGATCAGATCATGGATCATCTAATTAGACTTGAAGAAAAAATTGATACATTAAACGGAGAATAATTATGGCTGAACTAGTATTAGCAGGTGGTATAGTAGTATGGATGGTAGGTAGAGGCTTTGGGTTCTGGTAATGTCTACTCACCTAAAACTTGTGGGTGAAAGCTATGGAAAGCATTTACTCTTTACTCTCAAACTTAGTCTTCATCTATTACTTCTTTGTGTTGTTTCTATAATTCATGGGTTAATTCCATGGGTTTTTTCTGGTCAGGTTTCCCATGGCCTTAAAAGTATTCTTTCAACACTGGAAGAAAGAACAAAAATTAAAGAATAAAATGGATTACAACTATCAATTTAACAAAGTGTTCAGAGGAAGGTTTGCAGGGAGAACAGGATGAAGATAGACGCTAAATTCTTTGGGGCGATATTATTCCTTATTGCACAAACTTCAGGTGCTATCTGGTGGGCTTCCTCCCTATCAGCAGAAGTTGAAAGGCTTGCAGGGATACAGGCTGTAGCTATACCTGCTTTAGAAAAAGAAGCTAAGGACTGTGGGATTGCCATACATAATAATGAAGCTGCAATACAAGAGCTTCAAGAGCATGATAAAGCTATCTCAGGGTTAGATGTCTTGGGGTTCAGGATTGATAGTCTAACAGAGGAAATCTCTAAACTTAGGGATGAAGATGTGGCTCAACGCAAGGTTATGAATGAGATCATGTCGCAACACGAAAGCATCTTTGATATGATGCAAGGCAATTCAATGACACAACAGAAAGGAGGCTATGGCGGATATAGTTATGACTAATGACGATCACCGATCAAGCACAAGAAAAGATAACAGAAGTTTTAGATGGGGATGGATATTTGGGTATATACGTGGAAGGTGGAGGATGCTCAGGCTACAAAATAAAGCTATCACCCAGTGGCACATTGCCAACGGATGCTACCATGATTACAGAAAATATATTCTCTGATGCCGATTCCATTAACTTACTTGGAGATGCAACTATGGATTGGGAAGCAGACCCTTTCAGACCCACATTTAAGTTTATACCTCCAACGGGAGCGCATTCCTGCGGATGTGGCTCATCGTTTGCTTTCTGAAAAATATAAAAAACCAAAAAGAAAAAGACTGTGGAAGCGCCGCTAAATGTAAGCGATAATACAAAGTTTGCAATGCCAGTGAGAAACTTAATCTCACTGATTGTTGCAGTAGCATTTGGTGTGTGGGCATACTTTGGTATAGTTGAGAGGTTAAATAAAATAGAAACTCAAATGGTTTTGTTTGAGTCTGATCTGGTAAAGAATACTGAATTTCGCATAAAATGGCCCAGAGGGGACCTGGGCAGTTTACCTGCGGATGCCGAGCAATTCATGCTTATTGAACACTTATCAGGAGAGTTCGATAAACTTCTTAATAATATTGAAACAGGCAAAGCACCTTTTGACCAACAGCAAGCACTTACTTTAGAGTTTTATAAACAAAGAATTGAGAGCCTTGAAGGACACGTAGAGAAACTAAAGGATGACTTATCGTCTATCAAAGCAAATGGGGGACACTGATTTTTTTATACCCAACAAGACTTCTCTCTGGGAAGTCAGTTTTAAGTCTCTTCAATGTTCTCTCAGCTGATTTAATGATTGGCAGAAGGTCTGCATACTCCTCTGAAGACATAGCCCCTTTCCAGTGATTTCTGTTTGAGTAAAACTCAGCGTCATCAATCCACTCTGCTAACTCATCTTCATTGCATCTGAATGTCCAGAGATGTTTGCCCTCTTTGATAAGATCCCCTCCCCAGATATCTCTGTGCATGGTATGGTCGAACGCAAAAACACTTGGGATTTCTATTTGGTATTGCATAACTAAGTTCTCATTTGAGTGAGCCTATAGTATAAAACATATGATTAGAAATGTCAAACCCCTAGTAATTGCAACGATTTTTAATAGGAACTTTCACTCAACATCACCACATTTTGAGAATAAATCACATGATTATTAAAACTATGTTTGTTCTAATACTGTATCTTAATGGTGGAATCATAGAATTCATGGGACACCATGAGAAAGATGGTGAATGGGTGGAAATGGGAGTACCAGGATGCCTTGCCATGAAGAGAACCCTGTCGCGCAATGGATGGAAGGATAGCGATTCAGGTGAGACTAGATATTCATGTGAAAAGAAAAAGGTTGAGGTTGGTGAGAACTGGGAAGGCAGAGAGGTGGTTATTAAACTGTTAGACTAATGGATCTCAACGCCCTATCTATGGACACAAGCATTAAGATAACTTCCTTTTTAATGCCTTGGATAACCATCCTTATAAGTTTGATTATAGCTTTAATGTTGAAAGAGATCGCCTCTTCAATAGCTAAAGGACTAAAGTTTAAAGTGTCTAAAGTATTTGTTCCAGGAGATGTTGTTTTACTTGATGGAGATGAAGCTATAATAATCAAGGTTGGATTAACGGCTACCGTATTTGAAAGCATACGTGATGAAGGTTTAATATGGAGATATGTACCCAATGAAAAAGTACAATCACTAAAATTAGAAAAGGTAATACGCACAGATGTGCGCGAAAAAAACGGTGAATAACTATGGAGTCAATGAATGAAAAAACTAAAAGAGCTAGTGCAAGGAAACAAATTCATATGGGTTCTTTGTATCGTGGGTGTTGTATTGGTTTACTGGCTCTCGCCCTTGTAGGATGCGGATCAATAAAGAAAGCGGCGATAGTGGGAACTGCGGCAGGGTTAGGTGCGACTGCTGGCAGTGTGATATCTGGGGGTGTGATTGCACCCATAGCGGCGAGTGCGACAAGTGCCTCTGTAGCGAGTGTAGTAGCGGATCAGGTGGTGGAGCAACCTACCCCTACTCAGCCTCTTGAGATTACAGGCGATGCCACTATTGTACAAGAAGCACCTTCAAACTTCTTTTCATTGTTGCAAGAACTTGTGGAGATGGGCGGATGGTTGCTGATATTAGTCATATTATTGCCGATGGTTCTAGGTTGGATACTTCCAGGACCACTGGAGAAGAGGAAAAAGAAAAAATAGTAGAGATAACTTGGAGGGACATACTTCAGTCTTCTGGATGGGAAAAGTCAGAAGACGTAAATGCTCCTCAGTTTAAGTCTGTTGGTTGGCTTGTCTCCCAAGATGAAACACAAATAAAAATAGCCTCAACCTTAGATTACGCTGATACTTTTGGCGATTCTAAGGATGAGGCCAAGCCCGTAGCTTACGGTATTACAGCCTTCCCAACAGGCTGTGTTGAATATATAAAGTTTATCTAGTCTAAGTTATATCTCCCCCTTCTGTAAACCTTACTTCATCGTTTATTCTGGGGTCTAAAAAGTCTTTATATGTCTCCCATAATGCTTGCTCATTAACGGACTTTGATTGTTTAGAGTTCTCTTCTATCAGAACATTTATTTTTTCTATATCCTCCTCCTTTTCTATGCAGTTTCTTATGGCGGTTATCGCCTCTTTTATAGAATCTATGCCGACATGAGGCCAGCTTTTATTCATCATGTCCCCCTGATTTTAAGTTTAGTTAATCCGTTATACCCTACTAACAGCCCTAAAAATGTTGTAAAGTCTACGTCAACATCGTTAGTTTGAACAGCCTCAAACTCACCTGATGATTTATCAAACCTAAGTATGTAGGCTTTCTCTACAGGTTTACCGTAGATTTCCTCTACGCATTTACCGTATGCGGCTACCTGTAAGTGATACTCATCATATATTTTATTTGAAGTCTTGAAGTCTATAACTGAGAATTCGCCATTAACATTAGCAACTGCATCCACAGTACCAGCATACTTATACTTCCTGTGGTACAGAGGTTGCTCAGATGAGATCCATTCAACATCATTCATCTTTACCCACTCTATAAAGGCATTAACAGAGTTAGAGGCAGCCTCATCTTTTGGCATTTTAGGGACTTCACCTTTACCTATCTTCCACAATATTGCATCCTCGCACCATTGATGTACTATCTTTCCAAGCTCTATAGCTCCCTCAGATTTACTCTTGTAAGCCTTTTTTATGCCTACAGCAACCTCCTCTGAGGTCATATTATCCTTAAATGTGTATAGATATTCATTAACAGCTTGCCTGGTAGCAGGTCTGATAACTTCTTCAAACCATTCTGACCCCATCTTTACCGCCCAAGGCATTAAGAATTTTTGTTTAGCTATTGTTGCCCCCAAGACAGAAGTTACAGCAGGAACATATTCACCACCTACTGAATACTGATGTTTTTCCTCATTAAAATCTAATGATACACTATCTCCTGCATTAAATTCTATTTTGTGACTTATCATAATAATGGCCTCATTGATTCATAAAGTTTATTTGAGCCTTTTAGGGTCATGCTCAGGACAGGGAGAAATTTAAAATGGAAAATCATCTTCTACTTTAGGTGCTGATTTATAGGAAGACTGAGAAGACCTCCCCTCATCTCTAGGCTCCTCAAGTTTCAGACCCCAATCTGGATCGGTGTCCTTCTTCTTGTTGTTTTTCCACAATGCCCAATTTATCTGCTCCCCCTTCCAACACAACGACCCTTTTAACTTGGGTGCTTTTGGGTTATCAGAATGATTGGTCCAACCACTACCTCTCCCATCCTCATGCTTATACGCCATTTCTACCTCCTGTTGTTGAAGTTCTAATTCATGCGCCCATTCTTGGGCATTATCATCATGTATTGGACTAAGGTCATTCATACCCTTCTCAAGTTAGCTGACATAGTACGCCATATGTCTACTATGACTTCCTCTGTATGTCTTTTATTATCCAATAATTCAGCATCTGCCCAGCAGTTTTCCGCATAAGATACGTGTTCTCTGTACTGTTCAGATGTTACTGCCTTAGCTTCTCTTTCTGCCACAGTGCCAGATGATCTGAGAAACGCTTCCCCCCTAATAATCTTTTCCATCTTCTCTAATTTTTTTACTAGAGCTTTGGCTCTTGCCGATTCCTCATCTGTGTGAGCCAAGTACGTTATTGCTTTTTCCAACCTTTCTTCGCTAATCATTTTATCATACCTTCCTGAAATGCCCTCCCTAAAGTTTGTAAACACCACCTCATTTGAGTCTCCTTATCAAAGGTTCCATCATGGCATTGAGAATGGCATTGGAAGCAGACAGGGAGTGTAAAGAAATCTGAGGCCTTCTTCCCCATACCTGCCCCCAATGCCCCAATCCTCAAATGGTGAGCTTGTGATTCTGCCCCACAATGTATGCAAGGCAGTCCTGCCACCCATTCTAAATACTTCCTAGACTTCACGCAGCTTCCCTAATGACTGATTTAGCTTTGTCTAAATCTACAGAAAAATGCTCCTTTCCTAGGTCACCATCTTTTATAAGGAAGCCTTTCAGCTTTTCGTGAACCTTAGATTCAACGAGTTTGCAGTTAGAGACCTCAAGATAAAATTCACAGTTGTATGGACCCCATGTTCTAGCGGTAGCTCGTCTTCCTTTAAGATCATCAGTTGATCCTATCTTGTAGACCCCATCTGGATGCCACCTATTCCTAAAGATATAGACATAACCCTCTGGCGGATAGTCTACCTTCTCCTGTTTAGGAGGCTTCCTCTTTAGCTTTTTATAAATCTTAGGGAGTGACTCTTCTTCATTGGCATTTAACTGCCTATAGGTTTCCTCGTTAATCAACTCCCAGTTATATCCTCCTGCTGTCTTTGCCCCCCTATACCCGATAATAGCTTTACTGACTGAGCTATGACTGCTTTCACTATGGCTATTCGGTCCTGGAGGATAGTGATGACCTATCCATCTTCCAGCTTCAGTTAAAGAATCGAATACATCTCCTGTCTCAATGCACCTAACTCTCTTCTTTTGCGCCATAAGGCCTCCTATCTGTAATTATTAACTCCCCTTCTATTAGAATATTTGCGTACTCAACAATCTTTCGCAAGTCTTCTATTGGAGTTCCCTTCTTGTCCCAACGACTTGCATACTTGATTATGTTACCAGTGCAAAAATCCATTTTATTTGCTGTTATATATTCTATGGGGGTTATCCTCATAGAGTTATAATAATCAGGTTTCATATTGTTCGAACATATCCTCCATACAAGCTAGACACCACACACAGAATGAGACAGGGAGGATTCCAAAATTCCCTTCAACACCCCCATCATCCAAGTCAACGTCACCATCACATATTGAACACGCCATATTCCTCCTCCTCAAAATACTAAAAATATTTTGAGTACAGGTTATCTTGCTTAAACCCATACTCCCTCGCTGTTTTCCATATAGCTGTTTCAAGGTCAAGTAAATCAGATGCCAGAGCAGAACCACATTCCATTACAGTTTGTTGTACCTCCTGCGATCTGTTTAGCAAATCAATTAAATATTGATCTTTTTCAGTTCTAACCACTTTCTTTGTAGACTTCTTCTTTACGGTTTTAGCCATGTTACGCTCCTATATTTCACAACTGTCACCAGTACAGGCCAATTCCTGACTAGCCGTTGTAGAATCCATATCTTCTACTATACCCATCCAATCTATATTTATTGGCATAGACTTCTTCATCTCTTTGTACTGACTTTGCGTTATATCCTCATAAGGAGCTTGCTCGTATATATGCCCCTCATCTGAGGACGGAAGAAAGGATATACCATTTACAATATCCCAATTTTCCCATATCCAAGAAGCTACTGAAACCCATGAATCCTCAGGAACGTAGCAAGTCATACTTGGTTTATGTTCACACCAGTTTACGGCAAAGTGTTTCCATAGTTCTAGTTGGCTTATTGGATCAACCTCATGCCTGGTAACGGCCTTGTTGGGTGATTTCATAGGGAAAGAAAAAACCCAAGCCTCAGAGTTATGCTTGTCCTCCTCACAAGGAACTCCAGCTTTTATCATCACTTCAGAAAGAGGATCTTTCTTGTCATTTCTCACTCTTCTTATGTAGTGATTAGACCATCTTGGATGTATACCAGATGCAGAATCACATAATTGACTAACTGTGCCACTAGGCTTTATACAGGTGATAGCTGTAGATGGGTTAATGTCTAATATCTTAGCCCATTTTTTATTGATGGTAATAGCACCGTCCCTTAACTTATTTAGATCAGAAGCAGAACTATTTCTCAAAGCTGGGCAATCGTATATACCAGTTATAGAAACCCCCAACAACCTCTCCTCTTCGCAATTATCAGTCCATCCCTTTCTTAAGAATTTGAAATCTGTTAAACAAGATTGCAAAGTTCCTAAAATCGTAGCCCACCTAACCTTATCTGATAAAGACTCCATATTGTCTGATGGTACAGCAACCACTTCTGTTAAGTTGCAGAATTGCTCTGGTCTCAACACTATTTCTGAACATGGGTTACATCCAAACTCATAGTTTGAGTCTCTCCTGTTGGGTAGCATATCTCCACACGCCTTCCTGTTGAAGATACCCCTTTCCCCTGACCTACTTTCGTAAATAGCAAGCCATTCACGCATGAAAGCACCCATGTCTGGCTTTTCGGTATAGCAGATTGAATTATTTGATAGACTTCGTTGTGGGTTTTCTGAGAACCAGTTTCCCATTTTTGCATGGCGCATCCTCCCGTCTGAGTGGTTAGATAGACTGATAAGAGAGGTTCTTCTCACCCCCCCAACAACTACACACTCCCCAATGTGGCACATAACATCGTGTACCTCTATGGAGGATAGTTTTCTTCCCTTAGCTCCTTTGAATACATTAGATACGTTAATAAGCATTCTTTCAAAAGGCCATGGTCCACTGGCTCGACCCCCAAAAGTTTTTAATGGTGCGCCAGAAGGTCTTACCTTAGAGGTATCTATTTTGGGTACTTTTCCACTGTAAAGAAGCCTAATATATTCATCTAGAGCAGTTGCCCATCCTAACTTACTGTCTCTAACGACAATAGTAGTATCCGTATCGTGGAATTCCTCTGCTACGTCTGGTAGCTTTGAAATATACTGGCGTTCTACGCTAAACCCTAGCCCAGTACCATTCATCTGAATGTAAAGTGACTCACCAAAAACCCTAATATGATTAACGGCAACATAAGCACAGTTATAACCACATATGTTGTCTCTGGTTAATGCCTCCCCTGCTGTCATTAAACACCTCATGGAGGGCATAACACTCTTTGAATATATAGCCTCCCTTAATTCAGAGGACAGATTCGGAGGGAGGTCAAATCTATCGCTAAAGTAATTTATATACCTATCGACTGTCTCACCCCAAGATTCCCTCCTACGTAGATCAGGTAGGTATCTAGCATACCTTGAGACAGCTATATAGTCCTCATATAAGCTCATTAATCTGTACCTTCTGGTTTAGTCGGTATATCCGACTCTTCATTGATAAGCTCTTCATGGTACGATCCATCTTCATCATGCCATGCGTTGTACTTACGGTATACCCACTCTCCCTTCACCCTGATGGCTGGATTATCTCTAGTACCTCCATGCTCAATTAGGTTAGACCCATATTTATTAGGCGATAGTATCTCCTCCATTAATGACCCAAATGTTGCATAAGGTGTTACGTTTCTCCATTGCATATATTCTCTCCGTCCTTCCCGACCACGATAAGGGGGTCAGGTTCCCTATAGGCAGATGCTACTAAATTCATCAAGTCCTCAAGTCTTACTAAGGCCAACATCTGAGTACTGCGGTACTCACCCATAACAACTGTGGGTATCTTTCCTTCAGACCCCTCAATAGCTTGGTTCATTGAATCCTTTATGAACTTAGACAGTTTTTTCCTATACTTACACTCAATACCTAGGTAAGGGTGCGCTACGTCTAAAGGTGTCCTCCTATCCGCTACTGGTATCCTCTCACCTCCAGTACGCAACGCTACCCTCCTTTCAAATGCTTTCCAATTCTTATCCAAATTTCATACCTTTTTGATTTATCCTCTCTTTTTGGAGAGGTACGTAATCGTTGTTAAGTTCTACTCCAATCCACTCCCTGTTCAATGACTCACAAACGTACCCTGTAGTGCCACTACCAAAAAACGGATCTAGCACTGTATCACCTTCCTTGCTTCCTGCCAAGATGCATGGCGTGATCAATTCTGTAGGGAACACAGCGAAATGCGCTCCCTTGTATGGCTTGGTTGCAACGCTCCAAACAGAACGCTTGTTCTTAGTGGGTTGATCTTCCCACTCCTTCCCTTTCAATCCACCATGCGCTCCCCCAGATATAGGCACATCACCACTTGTATACTTCCCATTACTTCTGTCTCTGGTTCCCCAATTTTGTGCGCGTTCTTTAATAGCTTCGTAATCATAGTAATATTTAGGGGATTTAGACATTAAGAATATGTACTCGTGGGACTTGGTACACCTATCCTTCACTGATTCTGGCATGGGGTTTGGCTTATGCCAAATTATGTCCTGCCTCAGATACCAACCGTCTGCTTGTAGGGCAAACGCAACACGCCAAGGTATACCAATGAGGTCTTTTTGTTTTAGCCCTTGAACCTTGTTGTTTATAGCAATACGCTGACCGTTCCTTCCCTCTCCATTGATTCGATCTTTGGTGTCACCCTTATGTCCTGTCCCACAGTAGGTGTCACCAAGATTTAACCACAGCGTACCATCACTACGAAGAACACGCCTCACCTCCCGAAAAACCTCTACCATATTTTTTACATACTCTTCTGGTGTTTCCTCCAGACCAAGTTGAGAGTCGCGCCTCTCTGCACCACACTTGGGGCATCTATTTTTATAGATGGCATCACCGACAACGTGACCCTGATCGAACATATTATTGTAATATGACCATCCTGCGGCTCTTTCCTTGCTGATCTTAGTAGTCCTCATGTGAGGGCATTCGGGATCACCACCTACCCACGTAGCTGTTCCGTAATCTCTAAGACCCCAGTAGGGAGGGGATGTGACACACATTTGAACACAGCTATCCTCTAACTCTCTTAGCTTCTCCCTGCAATCACCCATAAGTATATTATCCACGATATATTCTCACCTCAGAGGGTTTTCCAAATACTTCATTCACTTGGAGTATGAATTTTGCTATCTCTGGCATATTCTTTTTGATGTACTCCCACTTCGCTCGTTTTCCCTCTGGCGAATTCTCGAAGAGTACTTCGTGAAACAGTTGCCATTCTTTCGTACCAATCCCCTCGTGTTTCACCATCTTTGAACCATAGGCCTTGCTTTATTAGAGAGGCTTTTAACGCTTCTTTAAATGGTACTCTTTTACCGTCAACAATCTGTGTTGAGTAGCGATTAGCATAGCAAGAATCACACAACAAGAATGGATTAAGTTGAGTTGCTGGCTTTTTCTCACAGTCGGTACACCATAGATTTGATGTCGCTCCCGATGTCGATTCTGAATTCATTACGCATTGTCTCCTCTATTAGTTCTGCCTCTAATGACCCAGAGGCTTCCTTTATGGTTTCTATAATACCAACTAAATCCTCTCTCAGAGCCTCTAGAATCCCCACTATAGAGTCGAAGTCCTCTTGACTGTAGTCTCCAGAGGCAACCTCTCCCATCGCCCTCACAGAGCCTTCTAGTAAGATGGATGCCATTATGCACTCTTGCTTACCTTCTTCATACAGGTGGTTAAGTCTATCTTGCACTGTGATTACCCTCAGTCTTTTGTAACGTTTATCACGCAGTAATGGGATCACGCCCTTACCAAGAGCCTCGATACAGTCAGAGCGAGAAGGGTATACCCTCCCACTCTGTGTATCCACCACACTACCTATTTTGACGATTAAGCTCTGCAATTTCTTCCTTGCTATAATGTTTAACAGGCCTCACCTTCTTAGCTTCCTCCTCATTCCAAAATGGGTCTTTCCTCACGCTACCTTTAGGCATAGCCATAAGAAATGCAGAATCCCAATTTACATGGCGGTAGCCTAGTCCACCCGAATATATGTTTGGAGAGTCTGTATCTACAGCAACTCCCTCCACTACAGTATCCCCTTCTATTTCCTCGTGATCCACCATAAGGGGTAACTCCCTATGCACATTAAAATCTTGCCGTTCATCAGCCTCAAAATCTTGCAACTGGAAGTAGATACCCCATAACCTTTTCAACAGTCCCTCCTTATTCTCTAGGTTTCTGACTTTGCTGATTCGCTCTATGTGGTTTAAGCATCTATTAAGTGCGTATTCTTTAGCGACTGAACCTTCTCGCATATAAGATGCCTTCAGGTACTTAGGTAAATTCTCGATAACCTTTACGCTATCGTACCAACTGCTTGTAATGTTTCTCATGTTGTTTGCTCCTTATACCCTAATAGGTAGAGGGTAAGTTATTGATTTTTAAAGTTTATTATCTGAATCTATCATGCCATGGTAAGCTAAGTATTCCCCGATTCTATCCAAAATATTAGTCAGGTTAGTCTGACAAAACTCGCCACTAGCTAACCTCTCAGGCAACCTCTTGCCCTCCAACTCCTCATAAATATCGTAGAGAATTTCTAGCCCCTCATGTAAATGACTATGCAGTCGTAAAGATTCCAGAGATACTATGTCGTCCATGTGTAGTGCTCCTTGTGTAAAATGTTAATGTTTTAGCCGTTTTTTGCCCTACTTGTTAAGGATTATAAGGCATATGCATCTGACATACAAATAATGAGCCTTCCTCTGTGGCTCCATCAGATAAATAGCGGAGACTTCTAGGGAACTTTTGAGCCGAGAAAAACCATCGTTAAAATGATATTATCGGGGTCTGGGTCTACCCTCGTACAACAGGCCGATGGACACCCTCCTAGAAGTACTAAGTCTCACTCTCTAAGATCCGTATCATAAACGGCTCAATAAGACACTTACAACCTAACTGTTGCATAAATACAACACTCTAATGTCCTCAGAAACAGAAAGACAAAAACGTAGATCTAGGCGTTATAGAAATCAAGTTCAAAGGTACGGATGGACTAAAAATAAAGGCGGTTTTATGCGTGACCGCACCAAGTATACGAGAAAGGGTCGTAGCCCTAGTCCCTAGGTATACCATGTACAATCATTAGACATATTACAATTATCACTGCTACTACAGTTGGTAGGTATTCCATGTTATTGACTCCTTTTTTAGGTTACTTTGTAACAACCTATAGACTGCCTAAACTACAGCAGTCTACAGGTTTCTTAGTTTAGCTATTAGGTTACTGGTCTCTGTTCCTTATATGTCTCTATACGAAAGCGTATCGACACGCTCTTGATCGTAGTACTTAGCTACTTTATTCTTAGGCGTGGAGTAGCTGTGTAGAATCTCTACACCATGGTCGCCTAAATACTTATTGATATGTCTTGTTGTAGTCGCGCTCCATTTCTTAGTTGTCCTAAAGTATGCCCCCTCGTAGTCTTCATCATAGGGGTTATACCCTGCAACAGGCGTGGAATAGCTGTACAGGATTTCTAGACCATTTTTTAGCTTAAGTAATGTTTGATTGCTTCCTATTTTCTCTATTATCATCTTTAGACCTCCGTTATTCTGTTAACTTGTACAGTGCCGTAATGTGTGCCTACTTCAACGTCTACCAAAGGCTTATTCTCTCCAACATAGTTTTGGATAGAATAGCCTATCATGTCATCGGGCATAGTCTGAGACACTAGACCATTGTCAAAATATACCCTAAATCTAGGGTTACCATCAACACTGCTAGACATACGTTCTAGCTTGTCTATTTTTACACCTTTGATTGTTTCTAGGTTTTTCATATTTTTAGTCTCCTTATCCGTTACCTAAGTATCGTTGGTATTGACGTTCCAGAGACTGATTAGGCGCGCCGTTGTTATGGTTATACTCCATTTTTGCCAGTATTTTGTCGTCATCATCAATATCGAACATACAAAAGTAGCATAGCTTAAAGTGGTTTGCCTTGATACGATCATATAGTGGACTAGGTTCTGTTGTATTCCACTTTTCTAGTTTGTCGTGACAATATTTACAGTTAGACATTTTTTAGCTCCTTTGGGGGCAACCTTATAGGCTACCCCCTTATATTTTAATTTATGTGTAATCTACTTTTTGAACCATTGCCCTCTATAGGGTTTAACTGGGAACTCCACGCCTCGAATTTGTAGCTCAGTATTTAGGATTCTTAAATCTATGCAATCATCACCACTAAGGTGAATTTTTCTACTAAATCCCGATTCATCGGGGTCTAGTAGGACTTCAATTTTCGCATATATTTCCTTTAACGGCATTTTTCGTACTAGCTTTTTATATTTCTCAATTGTTAGCATGGTTCGCTCCCTTATTTAATACCCAATAGCCGTAAACACATCTTGTCCCATTTCTACTGCAATCGTAAGTGTCCTGTATCACGCCATTAATTACAGCGACAATATGACGACTTACGCGACAAATTATGCGCCCTTTAGGCAGTTCATCGGCTCTTAGATGCACTTTACAACCGCTTCCGACTTCCATAGTGGGAACCCACGTAAAACCCAATTCCACCATGTAGTCTTTGAACCACTTGCGCCTTGAATATACGCCCTTACTTGCAGACTTAACACCAGTTATTCTAGGTTTTTTCCCTTGACTAGTTAAGTATTTATCATACTTGCTAAGTCGCTGAGAAGCATTACCTTCAGCTAACCTTTCATAAACTGTTGCATAGGGTAGACCAGTTGCAATCGCAATAGCGCGAGTGGCGCAGTCTCCTGTACTACCCTCACGCCCTGCCTCTAGCCTACCTCCATCGTTAAACATCCAAGCCTTTTTAAGGACGGGGGTTGTTTCAATCGCAATAGATCGAGTTATATGTATCATCATAGCTCCTTAAATTAAATTTAGAGTGAATATGTAACTTTCTTTTCTAAGTTCACTTTCCTCTCTGGGGTTACCATCGGAGGGAGCTATTTCCAGTCGTTTTCACGCTCTTACTTCGGAACACGTGGCAGACTTACGAACTCTATTGTCTTATGGACTAATTCGACAATATGCTAAGTATAATCATATTTTTATTGCTGTCAACCCCTAAAATGAAAAAAAGTTAAATTAATTTCAATAATCCTTATTTCGCGCCAATAAACAGGTAAAGATATTTTTTAATCAGTGTCTATGATTGCCTACTAGGGGAATAGCTATAAGGGGTAGCAAGGTAGTCTTAGGGTTGCCTCAAGGTTGCCTCAATTAGTATATCTTTTGACCCCTCGCACACGACAGTTCAAACCAACCAACAAACCCAAACTAGAGTTCCAGTTTAGTAAGCATTAGGAGGAAGCCTAAAGGTAGCTATATGCGCCCTAGGGACTGCCTCAGGAGGAAGCCTAGAGGTAGCCTCTCAAGATTCCACCCCCTAGGGGTTGCCTCAGGGATTGCCCCCCCACCCCACCCCCTTTTTTTTTACACGTAAACATGGATGTCCTATCCGCACAGCGGAGGGGAAGCCTAAGGAAAATGATACAATGAGTAATGGTCCATTACCTTTAAGGAAGCCACTTTATCCGACAATAATGAGTCCACCTGTTCAGCTACAGGGTGGTCAGATAGTCAATGGTGAGCTTATATTGGACGAATCTCCTGAAGCATGGAAGGAATTCTTACGTAGGGAGCCTAGGGACATCCAGCCCACACTAATTGAAGATTGGAGGAAGCCTGTAGAGGATTCCTCTAAAAGCCTCCTAGACCCCATAATGAAGGCTGTACCGAATGTTCTATATAATCTACTAGACTTTGTACATTCTGATGCTTTCGGGGATACAGCCTCTGAGGATGAATCTTTCTTCCATAACTATATAAACAATTATTATGCAGGGAAAGGGGTAGCCTCTGAAGCTAAGGTTAATAATGCAAAAGCCAATGCTAAGAAGAAATTAAATAAGCTAAGGGGTGGCTCTCTCTCTATTCCACCGATAGCCCAGCATGCCATAGATACAGCAGTTGACATATTTGGTACAGATTATGGTAAGGATGGTAAGGCTCGTAAAAAACGATATGGGGTAGATAGGCTCAGGGCAGACTTGGAGAGGGTAGGCGCTATAGAGAGCAATTATGAACATTTAAAGAATCTGGGGGGCGGATCGGACAGTGGCTACTGGCAAGTACAACCATCGACAGCAAAAGACTCTTTAGAGAACGCCCCAGATCATTTTGGGGAAAAATTTGATGAGGAATTCGCTCCACATGGATGGAGCTACGATGAGTTAATGCAGATGACAGAGGATGAACTTCAAGCCCTTATGAGGGTTAAAAAGGAAGAGAATCAAGCATTGAATGCTTCTTTTGCTGCTGTAAAAATATTACAAACATTTGACTACTAGGATAATACTATGGCTAACGGAATGATAGACCCAATGATGGCAGGTAACGCTGGTTTAGACAGAATGCCTGTTTCGGCAGAACCACCTCCTATGGGAGGAGGAAATGATGAAGTCTCTCAATTATTATTTTTGAGGGAGCAAATAGACGCTAGATTGGCTGAACTTGGGGCTGGTGCGCCCACTGAGAAGGCTGTCATGCCTCCTATGGACCCAATTCAAGGAGTTATGCCATCTGCCCCAGCGATGGGAGCAGCTCCTGCTGGTTTGTTAGGAGCAGGTCCGTACTAATGCGTACCGAGAAGCAAGAGGCGTTTATTGAAGCCTATTGTTTGACAGGAAACGCTACGAAAGCAGCGGAAATGGCAGGTTATTCTGAGAAAGCCTCTAAACAGAAGGGTTACAGTCTAAAGAAGCAATTCTCCGATGAGATAGCTGAAAAGACCAGAGAAATGATGTTAGATGGGATACCAGGTGTTCTATCTAAGCTCAATGACCTGATAAATGACGCAACCTCTGAAGCTGTTAAACTAGGAGCAATTAAAGACTTCCTTGACAGAGCAGGATTAAAGCCTGTCGATAAAGTGGAGCAGAAAGTCTCCCATGTTGAGAGTGCTTCTATTGATGAGCTTAAAAGAGAACTTGAGGCTTTAACTGGTTCTTCTGAAGTAGATTCTATGCCTGAGAGGTTAAACTAGTGAACAAGAGAATTAAAAGAGGTTGGGGTAGGACTCGTGTAGAAGCTGGTTCAGGAAGCTACAGGGGCAGTAGTAGTCAGTTTATTACCCCCCGTACAGACGCTAAGTCTGGAAAGGTTCGCACTATTGTAGGTAAGGAACTGGATGATATTATAAAAGAGTATGAAAGAAAGGCTAAATTAGGTATGGGTGGTGCTGGGGTAGTGCCTATCGGAAGAGGTCTTGGTTTTAAGAGAGGCAAATGAAGTGCCTATACAGAGATGCACTTTAAAAAACGGTAAGAAAGGATGGAAATACGGGAAATCTGGGAAATGCTATGCGTCTAGGTCAGGCGCAGAACGCCAAGCCAAAGCGATCCACGCAAGCGGTTACAAGAAAAGATCTAGCAAAAGCAGTTGAAATAGCTAGGGAGATACGATCTCGTGAACGCTTCAATAAGCTCGATTTCTATGACCCCTACCCTTACCAGCTAAACTTCCATAAAACAGGCTCAGAGGCCAATCAGAGGCTTCTGATGGCAGCTAATCGCATAGGCAAGAGCTATTGTGGTGCTGCTGAGTTAGCGTACCATACTACAGGTCTATATCCCTCTTGGTGGCAAGGAAGGAGGTATCGACAACCTATAATAGCGTGGGCAGGTGGTGTATCTAATGAAACGACCAGAGACATTGTACAGTATGAATTATTGGGTTCCCCCGATGACCCAGAAGCCTTCGGTTCAGGCTCTATACCTAAAAATCTAATAATAAAGACCGAAAGGAAGCCTGGTGTTCCAAATGCAAAGAGCGTAGCACTAATTAAGCACGTTTCTGGTGGGAACTCTTCTTTATTCTTTAAAGCCTATGAAATGGGTGTAGAAAAATGGCAAGGAAGATCAGTAGATTGCATATGGCTAGACGAGGAACCAAGTAGAGAAATATACTCTCAAGCAGTTACTCGAACATTAGATCGTAAGGGTATGGTTTATATGACTTTTACTCCAGAACAAGGGATGACGGAGACCGTTGCATCCTTTATGAATAACCTACAATCAGGACAATCCCTAACCAACGCCACATGGGATGATGCCTCAGAGAGGGTTCTTTCCCAGAAAGGAGAAAGAGGTCACCTTTCAGAAGTCGTAATGGAACAAATTTTATCCTCTTATTCGCCACATGAGAGGGAGATGAGAAAAAACGGTAGGCCTTCCATAGGCTCAGGGCTTGTTTTTCCTCTTGGTGAAGAGAAAGTGATGGTTGAACCTCTTGAAATAGAGCCTCACTGGCCTAGGATAGCTGCAATAGACTTTGGTTATGACCATCCCACAGCAGTAGTTTGGTGTGCTATGGACAGAGATACGGACACATTTTACGTATATGACTGCTATAGAGCATCTAAAGCAAGCCCATCTGTCCATGCTGACGTAATTAGGAGGAGGCCTCATTTTATACCTATAGTCTATCCGCATGACGGCAACAGGAGGGATAGCATGGGTAACCCAGGTCTTGCTGACCAGTATAGAAACTTGGGGTGTAATTTTATGTTGAACCATTTTACCAACCCACCTGCTTTAGGGAACGATAAAGGATCTAACTCTATAGAGGAAGGTCTAATGGCAATGCTTCAGTCTATTGAAGCTGGAAAGTTCAAAGTTTTTTCTACTTTGTCTGATTGGTTTGAGGAGTTTAGAATGTATCACAGGAAAGATAATAAGGTAGTTCCTCTAAGAGATGACCTTATGTCTGCTACTCGATACGCATTTCAATCTCAAAGATTTGCTGTTGCAGGAGAAGACCCCACATGGACAAAGGATATAACATATAGGAATTATGGAATAGTTTAATGGCTCAGACAATCACAGATGAAGAACTAATCACTAGAATCAGGGGAGAAATTACAGACTCTCTTGGTTATATGGGTGATACAATCTCTCAACAGAGAGAACAGGCTATGCAATACTACTACGGATTACCGTTTGGTAATGAAGTAGAAGGCCGTAGCCAATATGTTGATTCAACAGTACAGGACACTATCGAGTGGATTAAGCCCTCCTTGATGAGAGTATTTGCCTCAGGGGACGAGATGGTCAAATTTAATCCACATGGTCCTGAAGATGTCGCTATGGCAGAGCAAGCCACAGATTATGTAAATTATGTATTCACTAAGGACAACCCAGGCTGGGAAATTCTTTACTCGTGGTTTACAGACGCTCTGTTAAGTAAAAACGGTATAGTTAAAGTATGGTGGGACGAGTATGGTGAAAGTCAAAGAGAGGAGTACAGAGGTTTAGATGAGATCTCTTTTACTGCTCTTATTAGTGACGATAACGTAGAGGTGGTAGAACACAGCCCATTTGAAGAGTTAAATGAGATGAACATTGCTGTTACTCTGCATGATGTTGTCATAAAGAGGCATTCTTACAATGGAAAGGTTCGGATTGAGAATGTTCCACCTTCTGAGTTTCTTATCTCAAGAGAGTCTAAGAACATTCAGGACGCTAGATTTGTTTGTCATCGTGTAGAAAAGACCTTGTCAGAGTTAAGGGAAATGTATCCCGATGAGGATCTTGATCCAGAGGCTTTGGGTGGAAGCGATGCAGATATGACGACCTTTTCAGCAGAAAGATTGGAAAGATACGAGTTTGATAAATCTGCAAGATATTGGGAAGGTTGGGGTGGAGAAGAGTACGGAGAGGATGGCTTAAGACGTTATTGGTTGCATGAGTCTTTTCTTAGAACAGACTATGATGGGGATGGTATAACTGAACTTAGGAAAGTTTGTACTGTAGGATCAACCGTCTTGGAGAATGAACCCATAGACTCCATACCTTTTGTTTCAATCACACCTGTAAAAATACCTCACAAGTTTTTTGGTCTTAGCGTTGCTGATCTTGTTATGGATCTTCAACTGATGAAATCGTCTTTAATGCGAAACCTCATGGACAATATGTATAACCAGAATTATGGACGCTATGCAGTTTTGGAAGGTGCCGCGAATCTTGATGATTTATTAACACAAAGACCTGGAGGGGTAGTAAGAGTTAAATCTCCAAATGCAGTTACACCTTTGGCTACACCTGCATTAGAGCCTTACTCATTCCAGATGCTTGAATACCTAGATGGAGTTAGAGAATCTAGGGCTGGCGTTTCTAGAATGTCTCAAGGATTAAATGAAAATGCTTTAACATCTCATACCACAGCTACGGCTGTTAACGCTGTTATGGGAGCAGCTCAAAGTAGAGTAGAATTAATTGCAAGAAACTTTGCAGAGACTGGTGTTAAAGATTTGATGATAACTATATATGAGTTATTGCTTAAAAACCAAGATAAAGAAAGAGTGGTGAAGTTGCGTAACGAGTGGGTTCCCGTCCGACCTGATGTATGGAATGATAAGTACGATTGCACTGTCTCAGTAGCTTTAGGTAGCGGAAGCAAGGATCAACAGATGATGCACCTTTCTCAGATGCTTCAGTTTGCTGGTGATGCGATGAAAGGAGGATTAAGTATCGTAAGCGAACAAAACATATATAACCTAGGAGCTTCTTTAGTCAAGGCTATGGGCTTCCAGAACATAAATGATTTCCTCACAGATCCTTCTACTATACCTCCCCAACAATCTCAACCTAGTCCCAAGGAACAGGCAGATTTAATGGAGGCTCAGACTAAACAAAAAGAATTAGAGATAAAAGCAGCAGAAATTCAACTCAAGGCACAGAAAATTCAGCAAGAATACCAAAAACTAGCTGTAGACTCTAGGCTGAAAGCAGAAGAAATCAACCTTGAAAGGGAACAAAATAGGGCTGTAGCTATAGGAGACACATGAGCGATATAATTGATGATGAAAGAGCAAGACACGCAAACAATTTACTACAGAACGATTTATTTAAAGAAGCATTTGACGTACTAAGAGAAGATTTGATGAGCCGTTGGAGTCATAGCGGTTCTACAGAATCGGAAGCCAGAGAGTCAATCTGGCTGGCGATGAGACTGCTTGATAGACTTGAAAGTCATTTCAAATCCATAGTTGAAACTGGAAAAATGGCTAAAGCTCTAGAAAAGCAACACCCATTCATCTAAAAAATTAAGGAGTAATTTATGGCGGATACGCAATCGCAACCGCAGTTGTCTGGTGAAAATGCACCAGGAAGTATAAGAGAAGCACAAGAGGCATTACTTGGAATTATGGAACCTGGAGAGGTCAAACCACAAGAAGAGGAAGCCGCCCCTACCGAAGAAGAGGAGTCCACAGAAGAAATTCAAGACGAATCATTAGAGGAGGACGATCAGGAGTTAAAAGCATCAGAATATGATGAAGAAGGCTCTGAAGATCAAACCGATGATGAAGAAATCGAAGAACCTGATAGTAATGAGCCAGATCTATACGCTGTAACTGTAGACGGTGAAGAGCATGAGGTGACCTTTGATGAACTTCTGAAAGGCTATTCACGCCAATCGGATTACACAAAAAAGACGCAACAGCTTAGTTCTGAAAGAAAACAACTAGAGGATCTTCAGTTAAGGTATAACTCTGAACTTTCTCAGATTCAAGCAGAGCGTCAGCAGTACGTAGACTCTTTAAACCAGATGATCTCTGATGCATCGGGTCCACTTGATAAGTTTGCTAATATTAACTGGCAATCTTTGAGAGACTCAGACCCCATTGAGTATGTGACTAAAAGGGAAGAGTTTAGGGAATCCCAGGAAAAGGTACAAGCTCTAAAAATGGAGCAACAGCAAGCTCAACAAAAGCAAGCTGAAGATTCTAAAAATATGAGGCTAAAAGTTCTTCAGGAAGAGCACGCAAAACTTTCTGAAGTTCTACCAGAGTGGAAAGATCCTTCTGCTCAGAAACAATTGGCTTCAAAAATAAGAAACTATGCTACCTCTCAAGGTTTTTCTGAGGAAGAAGTTGCTTCCTTAATTGACCATCGTTCCTTACTTGTTTTGCTAAAAGCGTCAAAATATGATGCTCTAGAGAAATCTAATGTTAAAGCAAAGAAATTAAAGAACAAACCTAGGGTAATTAGACCTGGATCTCCCTCTAGTAAATCATCTAGTAAAGGAAAACGTACAGCGCAAATGAAGCGTCTTCAACAATCAGGTCATGTCAAAGATGCGACCTCACTGTTTGAGGATTTCGTTGATCTTTAATTAGGAGAAAATGTTATGGCAGTTCCAACAAATACAAGGGTCACTTATGGTGCTATAGGCATTAGAGAAGACTTAAGTAATATTATATATAACATTTCGCCTACTGAAACTCCATTTCTAAGTGGTTGTGGTCGTGAGACTGCGGATAATACTTATTTTGAGTGGCAGACGGATGCACTTGCCTCAGCAGCGGCTAATCGCGCTACTGAAGGTGACGATCCAGCTTCTACCGCAGTAAGTGAACCCACTAGAGTAGGGAATTACACCCAGATTTCGGTTAAAGCCGTCCAGACCTCTGGAACAGCCGAGGCCGTAGATTTTGCTGGTCGTAAATCTTCCCAAGCGTATCAGTTAGCGAAACGCGCTAAAGAAATGAAGCGTGATATGGAAAAAATGTTGATGGATAATGTGGCACAATCGGCTGGTGCTGGACCAAGCCCTGGCCCTGCAACTGCGAGAGCAACAGCAGGTCTAGGCGCATGGGTAGCTACCAACTACCACACTTTAGGAGGCGCACCTTCACCACCAGGTCTAGGTTCCGCTTCTGCTGGTAATGGTACTAATACAGCCAGTGATGCTACATCAACAGGTACATTAACCGAAGCTGGAATGAAGACCGTAATCAAAGAATGTTTTGATAGCGGTGGAACTCCAGACACCATTCTTGTTGGCTCTGCTAACAAACAGGTGATTTCGGCTTTAACACAAACGGTATCAAGTCTACGTACAGATGCTAACAAACAGGCTCCAGCCCATGTGGTTGCCTCTGTTGACGTATATGTTTCCGACTTTGGGTCGTTTAAAATTATCGCTGATAGGTTCCAGAGAGCTAGAGACTGCTGGTTTATAGACTTTGATTTTTGGGCTGTGGCGTATCTGCGTCCTTTCCAGACTGAAAGTCTAGCAAAGACTGGGGACAGTATTAAGCAGATGATTGTTGCTGAGTACGGACTCATGTCTAAAAACCAAGCGGCTAATGGTTTCTTGGCAGACGTATAGGTGTGATAGTAGTGGGGGCTTAACGGCCCCCTCCTACTTATGAAAGAAAATATAAAAGATTATCTGTTTCACAAGAAGCGTTTTTTAAGTATAGATTTTTGTGAGTACGCTTTAGAAACATTAAAGCAAAGTCAGTGGGAGAATCACGACTTTACTGGTTATGAAACAAATGATCCTGAACATGGATTAGGATGGGAAAGAGAGGTTAAGTCTGCTCCATCAGGAAATGCAGAGCCAGAGTTTGTAGGATTCAAAAGCCCTGATTGGGGTGAGAATCACGCCCACATTAACAATGTTATTATAAACAGTTTATCTAAAGCATTAACAGAATATGTAAGAAGTTTTGGTTATAAGTGGTTTGATGGTTGGAATGGTTATTCAGTGATAAAGTTTTTAAAGTATGCTGAGTCTCACCAAATGGCAGAACACTGTGACCATATTAGTTCGTTGTTTGATGGAAATGTAAAAGGTATCCCGATGTTGTCTATCGTTGGACAGCTAAATGAAGACTTTGAAGGTGGTGAGTTTGTAATGTGGGGAGATCAAGTCATTCCTTTTGAAAAGGGAGATGTCATTATATTTCCATCTAACTTCATGTATCCACATAGAGTAGAGCCTGTAACTAAAGGAGCAAGATATTCATATGTCTCTTGGGCATACTAGATTTAAAATAATAAGGGGGTTATTAACTGGTGAATTGCTGGATTTTCTTGGCGTATATGCCTATAACAAAGCGACACTTCCTGATGCCATACCAACGAAAGAGACTCATGGATTTGTAGACGACCAGATACCTAATACTCCTGCTTGGCATGATGATTTGGCAATGAAGAATTTATTATGTTATTTATTGCCTGATATGGAAGAGCATACTGGAGTAGAGCTAACTCCAACATATTCATACCTTAGAGTTTATAAGAAAGGTGATGTACTAAAGAAGCATACCGATAAACATAGCTGTGAGTTTAGTGTTACCTTAACTTTAAGAAGAGAATTAAATGAGGGCATATGGCCTATCTATTTAGATCCCTTCAATGAAGGTGGAGACTTAAATTACGGAGGCAGAAAGGTAGACTTAGATGTAGGAGATGGCCTTATTTACAAAGGAATTAAAACCCCTCACTGGAGGGATAAATTTGAGGGCAGTAAACTAGCCCAAGTATTTTTACATTATGTGAGGAGGTAGTTATGAAAAAAGACGTTGAGCATTGGTCAGACAGCAAGGCAGGAGTTGCGGCTGACAAATCTTTTAAGAGTTCAGGGGATGCCTATGGAGGTATTACAGGTATTATTTCTAAACTTGGCAATGGCGGAAATGTCAAAGGCCAAGAAAATCAAAAAGAGAAAGGATGATGAGCAAGAAAAGAGTAGAGGGTCCAATTAATCTAACTGACCCAATCCGAACTGGAACTAAAGATAGCGGTTCTTATGATCTAGAACAAGCTATTAAATCTTTAGATTCAGGAAAAAGTGGTTATAAATCACCTGGAAACAGTATGAAATATGAGGTTAAAGATCCTCTAAAATAAGGAGTTTGAATGTTTGTGTATGCAAAAACACCCACTATTTGTGTAGTGGATGGAGTGTTAAGCCCTGAGGAATGTGCGTCTGTTATATCTCATGCTGAAGGAAAGTTGGAAAGAAGTACGGTAGCAACTGATGAAGGATTAGTTCCTGATAAAGCTAGGACTTCTCATGGTACTTGGATAAATCATGCAGATTTTTCTGAGATTACCGATAGGATATCTGATATTGTAGATATACCTTTAGAAAGAGCAGAACCAATTAATGTTCTTAGGTATAATCCAGATCAGGAATATAAACCACATTATGATGGATTAAGTGGTCAGCATTTAGAAAACGGTGGTCAACGGTTATTAACTGCTATGGTGTACCTAAACAATGCAGTTGGTGGCGGAACAGCCTTTCCTAAATTAAACATTGTTGTAGGTTCTATAGGCGGAAGATTGTTATTATTTGGAAATGTAGATGATAACAATCAACCACACGAACT